>TARA_R100001440_G_scaffold25669_1_pt1 | contig 15906 bp, 19 predicted proteins | sample TARA_R100001440 | Tara Oceans TARA_R100001440 (sample SAMEA2622112) | marine metagenome | biome: marine biome (ENVO:00000447); feature: surface water layer (ENVO:00002042); material: "saline water (ENVO:00002010), including plankton (ENVO:xxxxxxxx)" | depth 5 m
CCCCATGATCGGGGTCAGGTCTTGCGTTTTGCTTTTGTCTCAAAATTCTGGAATTCAGCTTGAGGCAAAAGGCAAGACCTGACCCTGAACGTCTGGTCGGGATTTATAAAGAGCGCCGCAGTTAAGAGTAACTGGGTCAGGTCTTGGTAATTAAAGGGGTGGATCGATTATTTTAATGGCGAGTGCCTTACCCCGCCTGGACTTTTCTACCAATTGTGCCGCGCATGACTGTGTGAGGGGATTGATGCAGTCATCTGATTATTTACCATATATTGCAATCAATATTTATTTTGATACACAACTACACCGAATTGTACGAGGTGAGCATCGTTTGATTAGGCTGATCTTCTGAGCGAAGTAAAAGACGCATATAGATTCTAATGCGATTGAGTCGTACACAAATCAGAGTTCTTGCTGGCTTCCAAAGTGGAAGGCTTGGACGTCCCAATCTACTTCCTGCCTAGTTACGCTATTCAAATCTAAAAAGGTGCTCTATCTATGTTTAATCCTGGGTGTCGCTTGGAAGTGTGCGCGGGTCTGGCGACCAGCTTTCTGATGCTGTCTGGTTGCGGGGGAGATGATTCATCGGCAAAAACGGCCGATAGTCCCACTCCGAATGCGGCTACTTCGGATACGGTTGCTCCGACAGTGGACGCTGTGCAACCTGCTGATGGCACCGTTGATGTCGAGCGGAATGTCGGGATCCTTGCCCAATTCAGCGAGGATATGCTTGGCACAAGCATCGATGACAGCAGTGTGCGTTTGTCCCGCAATGGTAGCGTCATTCCCGCTACTGTAAATTTTGACGGTTCCGGTAATGCCGTTTCCCTGACTCCGGAGCGCCCCCTGGCTTTGCTGGGTCACTATCAGCTCACCCTTAGAATAAAAGGGGTCAGATCGATTTAATGTTGATCAACTTGACCATAACCAAAAGGATTCGATCGAGTTTAAATTGATCAGTTAGTCCCGATGCCTGAGTTCCGCTACAATCAAAAAACTCAATGTATTGCCGTTGCGGCAGCGCTGGTGGCGTTGAGTTTTTCGCACGATTCACGGAGTGGTTCGGAGATTAGGGTTCGATCAAAAGTGCTTAAGCACATGGAATAAATGGAGGCCAGGATGGCCGGAAAAAAGGTTGTATTAGTAGGTGATCTGGGTACAGATCATGAAGGTTTCCCACCAACCCCCGTCATTTCAGGGTCGCCGAACGTTTTGATGGATGGCAAACCGGTCGCCCGTGTTGGTGACCCATTAGCTATACACTCAAAGCCCAAGCACTCACCGCATCCCAGGGCTGTTGCAGCTGGCGAGCCAACAGTCTTGATTAACGGTATCCCGGTAGCGATTACAGGCGGCGCGATTACTTGTGGTGGTGTGACCATAGGCAGCGGCAGCGGTGTTGCTGGCGGTTCATCTGGATCGTCTGGGTTTTCAGGTCTCGCTTCAGCAGCTATAGCCAGTTCGCGAGCGCTCTCATCCGCAAATGTCACTGGTAACACAGCGCATGCGGGAGCGGGCGCTGTGTCGGATCAGACGTCTTTATCTGCCGCGTCGATAGTGTCCAACCCCGATACTCAGCTGCGCTCAGAACTTGCGGCGAAGGCTGCCTTGGCAGCACCGGCGAAAATGGAGTCGGATGAAGCCATTGAGAAGCCCTCCCATAAAATCCCAGAGCCTGCTTTCCATGTTGTCACAGAGCCGATGAGTAAAACGGCTCTTTTACAAACACTCTATGGCGATGTCTCCGCCAAGCCGGATCACTTTGACCGGTTGAACCCGCAGCTTGGCAGTCGTGTGCTACCTGGTGAAATGGTCGTGTTAGGCGATCCCGAAGGAACAGAGTGTACGCAGGAAGAGGCGGATCTGATGCAGATCGCCAGACAGGTTAATCAGCAAGTTCATGCGCTGAATGAGGAAGAGGCGCAGTTTCTCACCGATCACTACGATCTGCTGGAGATGATGACTTCCAATGCCGCGACGGGTTTGGGTGCTGGGGCTGTGATGATCTCAAGGCAAATCGCCGGTATCGAATCCACGCTGCGTGATCTGGAGTCGCTGCACCAGACGACCTATAGCAAACATGGCCATCTCAACAGTCCGGATTTCTTCGCGAAGCGGCGCGAGCTTTTCAAGCAACTGGATTTTGCACTAGGCAAAATTGCCCGTAAGGGAATGTCACTGGATGATAGCCCGAAACTGAAATCTGCTTTAGGCCTTTCCTCCAAGAGCATTGTTCACAACTGGAATCAAGCGGGTGTTGGCGGTATTCCGGGGTATGCGACGCACTATGATAAGTTGGCGACAGGTGCGCGGTATGCGAGGTTCGGCGGCTATCTTGCGATTGGATTAGATGCTTCGGTGTCTGCGATGAAAATCAAGGATGTGTGTCTCACGGGAACAGACCGGGAGTGTGAGAAAATCAAGTATACAGAGACTGGAAGATTGGGCGGTAGCATGGTTGGCGGCGGTATAGGAGCGACAATAGGCCCTGTTGGGTGTGTGTTCATTGGAATTGGTACTGCGGGTTACGGCGGCATTGCGTGCGCCATTTTACTTTCAGGTGCTGGATCTGTTGCTGGGGGAGCCCTCGGTGGAGGAGGGGGTGAAGCTCTCGGAAATGCCATTTACGAGGTGGTGCCGAATGAATGAGCCGGTGAATATTTATCTTCTTATCGCTGGCGTAGGCGGAATGGCGGTTAGTCTCTTGTCGATAATAGTGATGTTGAGTATCGCTTTCCCAAAGCTGCGCGAAGTGGAAGATCGTATTGCTGGCCCCGAAAGATCAATTCTTTCGCTACGAAATATATGGGGAAATGGGCCGATAGGCCGGCTAATGCGCACGAGCTATGTGTTTGCCTTTCTTTTAATTCGGAATATTCCACTGGCGCACTTCCAAAAAGCGGCGGGAAAAATCGGAAACCCTACCGCTTTATTGCCTCTTGGGCTTCGGTTTTGGGCATTATTACCCTCTATAACGATGTATTTAGGTGGGGCCGTCATGCTTATTTCTACGCAGTATTTATGATTTTAAAAATAAAAATTTAAAGGGGACAGATCGATTTATTTTTCAACCAAACTGACTGCTTTTAAATCGATCAGACCCCTTTTAACGAGAAAAGGACATATGCGAGTTCCATTTATTTACTCTCTCAGTTTTATTCTACTCGTTCTTCCTGCAGCCCTCTTTGCAGCAGAGAGTCTCGACAAACGCTTATTTGCCGAGCTGCGAACGATCAATGAGTTGAGGGGCAAGCTGGTTTCTGCCGATGGTGAGTTTATTGGAGAGCTGGAGAGAGAGCGTTGCCTGAAAGCATCGTCTCCAGGAGCCGCCCCGATGAGCCAAGCCTGCAAAGAACAGTCGTTGCGGCATTTAAAAGCCTTGGATGAAAACAATCGAAAATCAGAAGGCTATGTTAGAAACATGGTCGAAGGCTGGGCCAGGGTTTACGGGATGTTGCGGGTGGCACACATGCAATGTGGTCTTAACAGCATGAATTTCGAGGCTGTGCCGGCGTCGCTGAGAGCGCAAGCTGCCGTAATCATGAAGGATTCAGATGCTCTCGTCCTAGAGTACATTGAGGCATCTGAGAGCGCATTAAAGGAAGATCTTGATGCACTTGATTGTGATGCGATTCAGTCGTTCACTGCCACGGTTCAACAGATAATGATCGCGGCGCAGCGTGCAACGGAGAAAATGCGCTAACCAGTGCATGTACGGCGGCGTTTAGTACATTGCGTCGTCGGCTCCATTCCATGAAAACTCGGGGTCAGGTCTCGTGTTTTGCTATTGCTCTATTGTCTTGAAGACCCGCCTGCATTTAGTGTGAAGCAAAAGGCCTGACCTGAACCCTGCACTTCCCCATTAGGGCCTTTCTACGAGCGCTCAAAGTGAACTAATGCCTACAGTCACCCAAGGTTCGGCTATGGACAAGCAACTAGCATTTCTTCAAGAGATCGATAAGCTCAAAAGTGTGGTGCGGAAGTCTCCGCTTATTGATCAGTCCCGCAGAGAAAATTCAGCCGAGCATTCATGGCATCTGGCCATGTATGCGCTAATCCTCGCCGATTCATCAAACCAGGCAATCGATATCAATCGTGTGATCCGCATGCTTTTGATCCACGATATTGTAGAAATCGATGCCGGTGACCACCCCCTACATGGCGCTGCGGATAATGGACAGCAGGAAGTGCTGGAACAGCAGGCGGCACAGCGGCTATTTGGGCTGCTTCCAGAGAACCAGGGTAGAGAGTTAATAGAGCTTTGGCGTGAGTTCGAAGCGGGCACCAGCGATGATGCCGCATTCGCTAAAGCACTCGATCGGTTTCAGCCTTTGATCCATAACGTCGCAACCGGCGGGGGCACCTGGTTGGAAGCCAATGTGACGGAAGCTCAGGTGAACGAGCGCTATGGACCGACGATCAATAAAGGGTCTGCCAGCTTATGGTCTAAAGCAAAAAACCTGGTGGAGAATCACTTTAGATAGGTCCTTCAAAGAGGTATCGGTCGTGGATGGGCCGCATGCATCAATATAAATCGAGGAAGATCGATTTCAAGGCGAGCTTCCTCGATGTGGTTGGCATGCTGGTATATTTGTCGTTAAACACGCTGCCGATGTGAACGCGAAGCGCCGCCCCTGAGTTTTTTATTCGCCCATTGAGGTCATTCACCATGAGTCAGAACGCTGGCAACCCAAGCAAACTGGATAAACTGCTGGCTGAGCAGCGTGAGTATATCGCGAAGCGCGAAGGCGGCTTCCGGGAGCGGGCGCTGAAGATGTACCCCTGGGTGTGCGGCCGCTGTGCCCGTGAATTTACCCGCGCCAATGTGCGGGAACTGACGGTGCACCATGTTGATCACGACCACGACAACAACCCGGCCGATGGCAGTAACTGGGAGCTATTATGCGTGTACTGTCACGATGAAGAGCATACCAAGTTTGAGGATTTCGTCCGGTACGGTGGGAGTTCCGGGAAAAGAAGGGAAGCGGCGACCCATAACCCGTTTGCCGGTCTTCGAGAGGCGCTTGAGAAGAAAAAATGAACGCCTGCCCCATTAGCGGCATGGTTGGCAATAAGCTTATTTTTAGAGGCCGGTAGATGAACCCGTGCGCCTCACATCAATTCGGCGCGCCTTTCTTCAACCTCTGATCCGCCAGTTTCATCGCTTTCATTCTCTCGGGCCGTTTCATGGACTTCCAGTGGCGTATTTCTTCGACGCTGCGGCCGCAGCCGGTGCACATGCCGCTTTTAAGCTGGCAGATAGACACGCAGGGACTTTCGATTTTCTTAGCCATTCAATGCTTCACTGATTTCTGGCGCAGCCGGGCGTCCCAGTCGCCTGCGTGGGCACGCTGGCAGGCTTCTTCGCTATCGAGATCGACATGGCGTGAGAGGCTGTCGACATTGACACCTGCATCGGCGAAGGCCTGCGCGGTAAGGTCGTCGATCTCCTGTCGGGCACCGCTTTTGAGCGCGGTGGTGAGGTTGGCGTTGGTGTCGAAGACCCAGGTCACCACCAGGCTTTCGGGAAAGCGCTGGTAGTCGACGGTGTGCGTCAGCCAGGTGAAACCTGTCAGCATGGGCTTGGCTTCTTCACAAGCCTGGGTGAGCGAGGCAATCAGTTTTCGCTCCATCTTGCCGCGTTCGCGCTTGGCAATCATGCACTCTCCTAAGAGCTTCTGGTTCAGTCTGTTGGTGGTTCTGCAAATACCGGATCAGGCCCGGCGGTTTGCCGTTGCGCAAGCAAAAGCCAAAACCGCGCACCAAAGGTGTATATTAGAGGTTCTCAAGTGGGTCGAATAAGCCAAAATTCAACTGGAAAACTACAATGATCAAAAAAACCACAAAAGATTCAATCACTACCGCCATGATCGAAGAACAGACAGCTGCTTTTCTGAAGGCCGGCGGCACGGTTGAGTACGTCGTCAAAGGCACAAGCGGACAGGTCACCCCTACAGGTTCCAAGCAAATTGACCTGAAAAGCGGTCGATAAGCCTGATCGGGAATGCCGGGGTCAGGCCGTGCCTTCTGCCCCGGGCCTTTATAAACCCTGACTGCAAAACGCAAGACCTTCCCTTTAGCCGTTCCCTGGCTCCCATGCTGTCTGGAGCGCAACTCCCCATCTTTTAATCCAGTATCACCAGATGATTGGGTAGCTCATTCTTCTGGCGAGTGGCGGGCACCTTGGCTTTGAGGTGTGTGCCGCAGGCTTCGATGCAAGTGAGGAAGCCTTTTAGAGTCTCGCCCTGTTTCACCTGTTCGGTGAAGGTCGCAATGATGGCTTCCCAGGCGTCGTTGTTGATCTGGCTGGAAATGCCCTGATCCACCAGAATCTCGACGTAACGCTCTGCCTCCGAAACGAAGATCAGCATGCCGGTGGCGCCTGCCGTATGGTGCAGGTTCTGCTCAAGAAACTGGCGACGGGCAAGGTTGGAAGCCCGCCAGTAACGCACTGAACGTGGGATCAGGCGTACATTGATACCCGGTATCCGGAACACCAGCGCGAGCACGATAAACGTGCCCCACTGGCTGAGCATCAGGGCCTCCGCCCCCAGGCAGCCGGTGAAGTAATTGATGATGCCGGGCACCAGAAGCGCAAGTAGCCCGGCCCAGAGTAGCGGGATATAGGCGTAGTTGTCGGACTGGGCGGTCAGCACGGTCACCATTTCAGCGTCGGTTTCACGCTCCACTGCATGGATGGCGGCTGCGACCTGTTCCTGTTCCTGCTTGTTCAATAATGTCATGGGTTATCGCTTTGTGATGGATTGAAGGCTGCGTTGACTGTGAAGACGGTGTTGTTACCAGCCACCGGAAGCACCTCCGCCGCCGAAGCCGCCGCCCCCGCCGCCAAAGCCACCACCACCGAAGCCGCCTCCGCCACCACGGCCGCCCATGCTGGCGCCGAGTAGGGCACCACCCAGCAGTGCTGCGCCACCGCGTCCGCCGCGCCCGCGGCCACCACCAATGAAGTAAATCACGGCCATCATGATGATAAACAGCAGCGATGCCAGCGAGACGTTCGGCTTTTCCCGGCTGCCGCTGGCAGCTCGGCTCGGCGCGGCCAGTGGCTCGCCTCCCAGCACTTTCACCATTGCAGCAGCGCCGTTGGCAATGCCTTGCTCAAACTGACCCTGCTTGAATGCAGGGGTGATGATCCGGTTGATAATAGTGGCAGACGCCGCATCGGTCAGACGCCCCTCCAGGCCATAGCCCACTTCAATCCTGATCTTGCGTTCCTGTTTGGCAACGAGGAGCAGGGCGCCGTTGTCTTCGCCTTTCTGGCCGATGCCCCAATGCCGTCCCAGCTGATAGCCGTAGTCTTCTATGGCGTAGCCCTGCAGGTTGGGCAGCGTGACCACCACGACCTGCTCAGTCGTGCTCTGCTCGTGTGCCTGAAGCATCTGGGTGAGCTGGGTTTCGGTGGCGGGGCTCAGCATATCGGCCTTGTCCACCACGCGGCCGCTCAGCTCCGGGAATTCCGGGGTTGATTGGGCCAGCACTGCTGTCACGGGTAATACGATCAGGGCGAACAGTCCCGCAAGGGTGTGGCGCAGAGGAAATGCCATTTAAAACTCCACCTTGGGCGCTTCATCCGCGTTTTCGGTGGTGGCTTCGAAGTTTTCACGCGGCTCCATTTCGCTATAGAGCATGCTGTGCCAGATCTTGCCGGGGAAGGTGCGGATTTCGGTGTTGTAGCGTTCCACCGCCTGAATAAAATCGCGCCGCGCCACGGAGATCCGGTTCTCGGTGCCTTCGAGCTGCGATTGAAGTGCGAGGAAGTTCTGGTTGGACTTCAGGTCCGGGTAGCGCTCGGATACCACCATTAAACGGCTCAATGCGCTGCTGAGCTCGCCCTGCGCCTGCTGGAATTGCTGGAGCTTCTTGGGGTCGTTGAGAATGCTGTCATCCACTTGAATGGACGTTGCCTTGGAACGTGCCTCGATAACGGCGGTCAGCGTCTCTTTTTCCTGCTTGGCAAAGCCTTTGACTGTTTCCACCAGATTAGGCACCAGATCCGCACGGCGCTGATACTGGTTCTCGACCTGCGCCCAGGCGGACTTCACCTTTTCATCATAGGTGGGGATGTTGTTGATGCCGCACCCGCTCAATAGAAACGCCATCATGAGCAACACGGTCAGCTGTCGCATCGAACGCAGGTGGGTGGAGGTTGGCAGTGTTTGCATAGTGTCGGGATTCCCTGAAGTTGGACGAGCCACTTGGGCCACGAATGAGAGAAAGGGTCTCACATTCAGCGAACTCACAACAGTCAGGGATACCAATGGAGGCGAGACGATCGCATCGCCGGCGGGTGTTCGGCGCCGGCGTTCTTCTCCATTACCGCTTGCGTCACACCTTGAACTGACTCACCAACGTCCGCAGGTGCTCGCCCAGTCGCGCCAGTTCGTGGCTGGCGTCGTTGGTTTGAGTCACGCCCGCATCGCTGTGTTGAGCCGCTTCCACGATGCGCACGACGTTCTGGTTGATCTCTTCGGCAACCTGACTTTGCTGCTCGGCAGCCGTCGCGATCTGGGTGACCTGATCGTGGATATGCTCAACCGAACGTTCGATTGTGCTGAGTGTCGATGTGGCGTGATCAATGCGCTCCACGGTGCTGTCAGACAGGGTTTGTGATGCGTTCATGCGCTCTACCGCGCTGCGAGACTCGCCGATAAAGCCATCAATCATCTCCCGGATCTGCCCCGCCGATTCACCGCTGCGGCGCGCGAGCTGTCGCACCTCGTCGGCTACAACAGCAAAGCCCCGGCCGTGCTCACCGGCACGTGCCGCCTCGATTGCCGCGTTCAGCGCAAGCAGGTTGGTTTGATCGGTGACGTCATGGATGACATCCAGAACCGACTGGATGTTGTTGCTGCGCGCCGCGAGTGCCTCGATAGACTCCGCTGTCTGCTGAATATTGGCGGAGAGTTCACTAACGGATTGTTGTGAGGCCGCAATGGTTTGCCCGCCTTCTTTCGCCAGCCGATCCGCATCGGAGCCGGCTGACTGCACTTCATTAGCGTTCCGGGAAATCTGGTGAATCGTGGCGGCCATCTCCTGAATGGCGGAGGCAATCTGGTCGGTTTCAGACCCCTGCGCCTGAACAGACTGACGGGTTTCTTCTGCGACCCGGCTCAGTTCTTCAGCAGCCGATGCCACCTGATGGGTGGTGTCGCCCACATCCCGAATCGTGTTCTGGATCTTGCTCACGAAAGCATTGAATCGGCGACCCAGCTGGGAAAGCTCATCTTTACCGTCATCCGGCAAGCGCTGAGTCAGGTCGCCTTCACCGTCTGCGATTTCCTGCATTGTGAGGGTCACGCGCTGGATCGGAGCCGTCACACTACGACCGATAAACAGACCGAAGCCGATGGCCACTGCGACGATCACCATTGTGACAAGCAGGATGCTGCTCAACGCTTCTTTGATGTTCTGTTGGATTTTCGCTTCGGCCGCTGCCACGGTTTTGTCGACATTGGCGACGTACACGCCGGTGCCGATAACCCAGTTCCATTTATCCAGAACCAGTGAATAGGAAATCTTAGGTTCGACCTGGTTCGTCGCCGGATTCTTTCGCTCGTAGGCATAGAAACCACCGCCGTTACGGCCGGCATCAAACAATGCTCTCAGCAAGGCCTTGGTCGAGGCATTGCTGTCTTTAACATAGCCTTCAGCAGAGGGCTTGGGGCGAAACGCGAGGTTAAACGAGTCTTCTGTGTAAGCAAAAATGTAGTTCTTGTCGCCAAAGCCAATAGAGCGGAGCGTGTCTCTTACCCTTAGTTTGGCTTCTTCGACAGGGATTGTTGTGTCGTTGTAGTCTTTGTCGATAGCGGTGCGGGCGGCTTCGACAAGATGTTTGAGCCCGGATTCATGCGTTTCAAGCAAGGTGGCGCGCAGCCGCTGGGTTTCTGCGACACCGTTTGCACTGAGTTGATGGGCGGTGACCCAGGCGATAACACAGGCTGTTAGCAGAACAGGCACAAGTATGGCGATAAGCAGTCGCGAACGAATACGCAGGCGCTCAAGGAACATCATGGCAGAACTCCGATAGGAAGCTATAAGTAAGGCGGTGTTCGGAGTATCCGGTTATCCAGACGCTTTTCCATTCCATTTTGTAACAGATGGTTTCGCCAGGCGGTTTTGTATTCTGTTTTATCTAGTCGATGGGTGGTTTCAGCTTTTGACTCTATAGGCTACTTGGGCTGCAATATCCGTTTCAGCAGCCTGAAAGCTTAAACTCACAAGGAGGTGTACCAATGAAACATACCGGCAGCTGCCTTTGCGGCGGTGTTCAATACGAGATCAATGGCCCGCTTACTGACGTTCTGAACTGTCACTGTTCGATGTGTCGGAAGTTGCACGCTTCTGCCTTCAGAACCCGAGCCAAAGTGAACGTTTCAGACTGGGAGACGATGCAAGGTCAGCCATTGATTCGGTTCTACGAATCGTCCCCGGGAGAGCACAAGGGTTTTTGCTCAAACTGCGGTTCCAGCCTTTACACAAAATTCGATTCAAACCCGGAGGTCTATGGTTTTCCGCTGGGAACACTCGATACCGATCCGGGTGTGAGAGCAGAGCGCCATGTTTTTGTGAACAGCAAAGCGCCCTGGTATGAGATTACGGATGATTTGCCTCAGCATGCGGAATACGACTGACCGCAAAACAGCAGCCTGCGCTTGCAAATCATCCAGCTAGCGAATGAGCGTTCAGTTCCGGGCGAGCCCCAGAGAAACCACCTGCCCAAGCTCGGATGAACGCTTTGCTGCCGCTACAATTTCCAGCCCGGCAACGGCATCCGCAGGGTCAACCGGGCCGGTGGTGCCTTTTTGGATAGCCGCTCCTATCGCTTCGTAGAAGTCGATATAGGCCCCTGATTCGAGGGCAACCGGCTGTTTATCGTCACCGGCTACCTGCACGCCGTCTTCCCCCTGAATAGCCTCCAGCCAGTCAGGTTTGTCTGGTCGATTGCCGCTGCGCAACGCCGCTTCCTGACCGTCCAGCGAATGGCTGACAAATGCAGCTTTGCTCCCCAGCGCTCTCATGCGAGGGCCGCTGTGGGCTGCGACGCTGCTCATCCAGAGTTGAGATCGCACGCCGTTGCGATGGGTGAGGGCGATGAACGAGTCATCGTCCACTTCCGCGTTGGGGTAGCGCTGATCCAGCTCGGCATAGACGTGCTCCACCGGGCCGAACAATACCAGCGCCTGATCAATCAGATGGGCGCCGAGATCGTATAGCACGCCGCCTGCGTCTTCCGTTCCGCCGGATTGGCGCCAGCCGGGTTTGGGCTCAGGGCGCCAGCGTTCGAATCGTGATTCAAACCGTCTGATCTCACCCAACTCACCTGATGTTATGAGCCGTTGGAGCGTCAGGAAATCGCCGTCCCAACGGCGGTTCTGGAATACGCTGAGCATAACGCCGCTGCGCTTTGATTCGGCGATCAGCTCGCGCCCGTCTTCAGCTGACGCACACAGGGGCTTGTCGACAACAACAGGCAGCCCGGCCTTCATTGCGGCCATTGCCAAGGGTTTATGAGAGCTGTTGGGCGATGCGATGACAATCAGGTCCAGCGCACTGGCGTTTTGCCAGAGCTCATCCGGGCTGGCGTAGATTCTGGCATCAGGGTATTGCTGCTTTGCCTGAGCCGCCCGCTCCGGGTTGGACGTGACAATTGCTGCAAGCGTGAGGGTGGAGGCGGCATCAATGAGGGGGGCATGAAAACTGGAACCGGCCAGGCCGAAACCAATCAAGCCGACTTTCAGTTCGCGAACGTCAGACATGCGGGCTTTCCTTGAAAGTATCAGAACCCTGCCCGAACGTGCCGGTCAGGGTTTGCTGCTAACTGTGTGAATGCAAAATGCAATCGGGGGCTTAAAGGCTGCCGAGTGCGTCTTTGACACGCTTCCCGCCAGATAGCACGTCGAACACCTGATTTTCTGTGTTCCTGGCATCCAGCACCTCAAGCAACACTTCAGCCACGTCTTCACGTGGGATATCACCGGAGCGGTCCAGTTTTTCGCTCACCTCCACCTGGCCGTTGCCCGGATCTTCCGTCAGTGGGCCGGGGCGGACGATGGTATAGGTCAGTCCGCTTTCCCGCAGATGGTTGTCGGCGTTGAGTTTGGCCTGAAGGTAGTGGCGGATTTTCTCGGGTGCTTTTTCAGGTGTCTCCGCGCGCATGCTGCTGACGAGAACAAAGCGTTTAACGCCCATCTTTTTGGCGGTATCGATCAGGCGGATGGCGCCGTTCTGATCGATATCAATGGTTTTGTCAGGCCCGGTGTGTGGGCCCGAACCCGCAGTGAATATCACCGCGTCGCAATCTTTCATGGCGTCACTGCAGTCTTTTTCCAGATCCCCCACAACGGTTTCAGTTGCACCGAGTGCTTGCAGGGCTGGCGCCTGCTCAGGATCGCGCACCATTGCGCGGGCTTCGTGCTTACTGTCCGCCATTTTCCGGATGAGGTGTTGGCCGATCTTACCGTTTGCGCCTGCGATCAAAATACGCATCTGTGCTTCTCCTGATTCGTTGCGGGTGTCTTATTCACCTGCGGTCATTCTTGTCGATTTCAAGAAAGCAGGCGTGTTCCGGCATGCCTTGTCAATTTCAGCGAGCGAACCGAAAGGTCGCTGAGGCCTGTTGGCGGCGGGATGCAGGCGAAAGGCAACGCATCAGGCAGTTGTGTGAACGTTTTGTCAGAACAGCTGACAACCTGAGGCCTGGGCGTTGATTGATCGGCTCAGGAGTCCGGATTGACTCGTCGGTAAACTGATTCCAGCAGGCTGTAAATGCCGAATGCGAACAGGCCGGTAGCAACAAAGCCCAGCAGCCAGGGGCCGAAGGGCTGATTGCGAAGCGTGTCGAACACCTCGGCAAGGCCGCCGGCTTCGTTCGGATTGACGCTGTAGGCCGCGATGATGAAAAACGCGCCAATGAACAGAAAGATGACGCCGCGAGTGGCGAGGCCAAAGCGGCAGATGGGATAGGTCCAGCGTTGCATGGTGGGGGACATGTCGAGGTGGCGATCAAACGACATCTTCCAGCCCTTGGCGGCATGTGCGAGCCCGACGGCAATCAGGATTACGCCCAGAGCCCCCACCAGCCAGGGCCCGTACGGCTGTTTCATCAGCCAGTGGGCAACCCCCTGGGAGCCGCCCTCCGATCCTCCGGATGATCCGCCAAAGGCGAAGATCAGCCTGACGACAAAGCTCGCCAACATCAGGTGGATGCCGGCACTGACCAGCAGACTGGCACGGACTGTGATGCCCTTGGTGTCGGTGCCATGGTGGTCCGTGTCTTTGATGGCCTGAATACAGCGCCACATGGCGTAGCCCACCAGGCCGATCGCCATGGCGCCCAACCAGACCTGGCCCAGCGGCGCTGACAGCACACTCTCCAGTGCGCCACGACTATCAGTGGCCTCGCCGCCCTCGCCAAGGGCCGCCAGCGCTGCCAGCCCGCCCACCAGAACATAAACAAGCCCCCGTGCTGCGTAACCGGCACGGGCAAAGAGGGCAATAATATCGCCCTGATCGGGGCGTGAAAGTGAGTTCGCCATAGGGTGTTCTCCGGAGCTGGTCGGGAGCCGGCACCTGCAGTGTGTCAGGTGTGGTAGACCATTCTTTTGAACAGCGTGCCAGCAGTCCGCCATGGAATGACAGTACTTCCTGAATTATTTGCGTTGTGGCGCTCAGGATTCGCTAGCTTTAAAGTTAGAACGCGATCTCAATACTGGCACTATTTGCGCATCCGAGCGACGTGGGGAACGTTTCAGCGTGGACGTGAAACTTTTGTTAGCTCTGCGCGCATTCCCTCTGGTCGATGCACAATAGACGGACAACAATCCGGTTTTTGACGATAGGGAATTCGTTTATGCCAGTTTTTCGTTCAACAACAAGAATGCTCCTTCCCCTTTTTTTCGTACTCTTCCTGGCGGCCTGCGGCGCTGAGGAAAATGAAGCCACCGAAAATACCGAAACCTCCGAAACTACCGATATCAGCGATGCCAAGGCTGATCTGAAAGCTGCATGCGAAGCGTTGCCCAGTCTTTGCAAGTCAGAGCCGAAACCGGGGTTTGCCAAGTTTAAAGTGGGGGCAGCCGACGCGGTGCACTGGACGGGTAAGGCGAACTGCCGCCAGATTGATTTCCGAACAGGTAAGCAGTCAGATAACGGCCTGACCAAAGTGCAGGGCGAAATCAAATCCCTGTGCGACGACGATGTGGTGCATTTTGAGTTCGTGTACCGAACGCACAAGAATGGGCTTGGGAAAGACAACTGGACCAGCGCCTTTCGCCCTCTGAGTGTCGCTGCCGCCAAGCGCCTTCTCGATTCCTGCACATCAGCCTCCAGCCCTAAGCCTTCTGCGGTCATGAATGGTTGGTGGAAGGCAAACAATACGTACGCCGAAAACCTCCTGCTTGATTATATTGCGCCCACAGTCTTCGCAACGAAGCTGCTGCCGTTCAGTGATGATGGCTTTGAGAGCCTTGGGGAAGAAACAATCGACGGCATTAAAACCGTCAAGTTCCGCAATGAATCTGCAACGGTCTGGATGCTGGCTGAGAACGGGAAGAATCGCCCGCATCGGGTCATTGATGCCGATGGCAATACCGACACTTACTTTACCGAGTGGGATGAGCCGTTTAACGCGGATATTCCGGAAGACATGCGCTCACTGAGCGATATCTGCGAACTTCAGTAAGCCTTTGCGGGCCCCATCAGTGAAGCTGGCGGGGCCGTTAATGCTTGATGCAGACGACTATGGCGTTTCCTGACATCTTTTCCAGGGGAATGATCTTTTCGTAGTCGTGTTCAAATACGTGCACCTCAAAATAAGGCGCCAGGAGGCCTTTCAGTTCGTCAAAGCTGACAGCCACCATGGGGTGTTCGTCATGCCAGCAGTGCGTGCCCTGTGATGTCGTTTTTTCAATGCTGAGTTTGAGTGACTGCTTTGAACCCTTGCCGCTGTAATGCCAGCTCGACGTAAACGTGAGCAGGCTATCGTCGTGTCTGGCAGCGTGCCTTACGAACAATGCATTGTTGATTCTGGTTTTATCCACGGCGTTAAAACAAAAAAGACCGCCGGGTTTTAAAGCCCGATGTACGCTTTCGATGCAGCCCCTGAGCTTTTCGATCCCGTCGCTGTAGTGAATCGAATACAGGAAACAGGTGATCAGATCCAAAGGTTCCAGCACCTCGAAGTTACACATGTCCTGCAAGCGGAAGTGGGCCTCCGGGCATCGTTGAGTGGCCTGATCCAGCATGGGTTGATTGATGTCGAGTCCACTGCTGCTGTAACCGGCATCGATAAAGTGACGAATGTGGGGGCCAGTCCCGCAGGCCAGGTCAAGATGGGCCTTGCCGCCATTGCCGAAAATCTGATGCAGGCGCCTGGCGCCGTGACTTTGTGCGGGATAGTCGATATCGGCACACATCAGGTCGTAGTAACCGGACAAGTCGGTATAAAGCGCGTTGGTCGCCATGGTTGTCTATTTATCTTGCGGGGGAGGGCATAGTAGCCACAAAGCGGTCGCCGGAGAACGGGGAATATGTCTTTTTTTGTTCAAGTAACCGGGTTTGGGAAGGCGTCTGACGGGCAGGCATTCTGCCACGCCCATCAGATGAAAATTAGCGGCCACGAGTGGGCCGCTGCGTTACGTTACAGCTCGGTTGCCTGATCCCGCAGCACAAACTTCTGTATTTTGCCGGTCGAGGTTTTGGGCAGGTCGCAGAACACAATGGTTTTGGGAGCTTTGAACTTGGCCATGTTCTCCCGACAGAAACTGATGATGTCGGCTTCGGTAGTCTCGGGGGCATCCGGCTTGAGGGTGACGAAGGCACAGGGAGTTTCGCCCCATTTTTCGTCCGGGCGTGCGACTACGGCCGCTTCCAGAATGGCGGGGTGGC
>TARA_R100001440_G_scaffold12432_2_pt1 | contig 15900 bp, 15 predicted proteins | sample TARA_R100001440 | Tara Oceans TARA_R100001440 (sample SAMEA2622112) | marine metagenome | biome: marine biome (ENVO:00000447); feature: surface water layer (ENVO:00002042); material: "saline water (ENVO:00002010), including plankton (ENVO:xxxxxxxx)" | depth 5 m
TGATTGATGGCCAGAACGGCCCTACCGCTTTGCTCCCTTCTGTGGATCTTGCACGCTATCTGGAGGATCATGCGGACGCACTCGTGCCGAATGACGACACGCCCGATGTTATTCCGGAGATTGATTTGATGGAAATCCCTGCCAATCGCCGGGACGTGGGTCCAGTGCAATATCAGGCCACGCTGGAAGAAGCGATGGCCGCATTTGAAGAATCTCATGCCGAGGCACTCTACGTTCAACGGCACGTTGCCCCCATGATCAAACGTATTATCGGTGTGGTACTCAAGTCCGATATCGAGAGCTACTACCAGTACAAGAAGGTATAAACCGTATGCTGTGGGTGAAAGCCTTTCACATTATTGCGATGGTCTGCTGGTTTGCCGGGTTGTTTTATCTGCCGCGACTGTTTGTCTACCATGCGGCCTGCGAAGATCAGGCTGGCCGTGAACGCTTCAAGGTTATGGAGCGCAAGCTCTATCGGGGGATTACCACGCCCTCGATGGTGATCACCATCGCCCTCGGAATTTGGCTCGTCAGCTTCGCCCCGGCGGTTTATGCCAGTCAGGGTTGGTTCCATGCGAAACTGCTGCTGGTCGTTATACTGGTGGGCTATCACGTCTATTGCGGGCGACTGGTGAAAATTTTCCGAGATGACGCCAATCGCCATAGCCACGTATTTTATCGCTGGTTCAACGAGTTCCCGGTATTGATTCTGGTTTCTGTGGTAATTCTCGTTGTCGTCAAACCCTTCTGATCACTAAGGTTTTTCATGTATCAACGCCCTCATGTGCTGATTGTTGCAGGTCTCGACCCGTCCGGCGGTGCCGGTATTCAGGCTGACATTCAGGCCGTGACCGCCCTCGGTTGCCATCCCCTCCCCGTTGTCAGCTGCCTGACGGTTCAGGACACCTGCAATGTCTACGGCGCCGACGCTATTGCTCCGGAGCTCATCGTTCGCCAGCTCGAATGTCTGGCTGCGGATGTGCCGATACACGCCATCAAAACCGGGGCCATGGGCAGCGCTGCGATTGTGGAGGCACTGGCGCGGTTCCTGGCTGATCGCAGGGAGATTCCGTTGGTGGTGGACCCCGTCATCAAAGCCGCAGGCGGCGGTGATCTGGCAGACGATGAGTTGGTAGAGGCCATGAAGCAGTATCTGTTCCCACTGGCCGATGTGATCACACCCAACGGTATTGAGCTTGCGCAATTGGCAGGGCTGGACGATATCGGACAGGCTGCGGAAACGCTGATATCGCAAGGCTGCCCAGCAGTGCTGGCCACGGGCGGCCATGGCACCGGGCCGAAAATCATCAATCAACTCTTCCGTCCCGCGCAGGACGCGAGCAGCTGGGCTATCACCCGCCGAGGCGGCGAGTATCACGGTTCCGGCTGCACATTAGCGGCATCTATCGCGGCTGGTCGAGCCAAAGGTCTTGATCTGGATACGGCAATTAATGAGGCCCAGCGCTTTGTCGCCACCGCAATCGACAGCCCACTGAAGGTGGGGCGAGGCCAGCCGGTCCCGGATCGTGCCGCTTCGCTACCCGGCGCGACCCCGGCACAATGAACACGCCATTTGTTCCGCGCGGCCTATACGCCATCACTGACCCGGAGCTACTGCCGGAAAGTCGCCTTATCCCTTCAGTGGCAGCAGCAATCAGGGGCGGCGCCGTATTGATTCAGTACCGCGATAAAACCGCAACAGACACCGACAAGCTCAGGCATGCTAAAAATCTGGCGAGCCTTTGCCGCGACGCCCAAGTGCCGCTGCTGATCAACGACGACGCACAGCTTGCCCGACGAGCCGGCGCCGACGGCGTCCATCTTGGCCAGAGCGATGACGACCTGGTTGAAGCACGCACGCTGCTCGGGGAGAATGCCATTATCGGTGTCACCTGCCACGCAGATCTCGAGCTGGCTCATCAGGCTATCGCCGGCTCCGCGGATTACGTCGCTTTTGGCCGGTTCTTTTCGTCAATGACCAAGCCCGGAGCGTCGAATGCGACGGTGGATATTCTTACCCAGGCCCGCAAGCTCAACCACCCGATCAGTGCAATTGGCGGCATTACGCTTGAGAACGCACCGCTTGTGCTGGCTCACGGCGCTGACTTGCTCGCTGTGATCGGCGGCCTGTTCGCGACGGATGACATCGAAGCGCGCGCTCGCGCTTACAGCCGACTCTTTCAAGCTCAACACTCAGTTTAAAACCCATCAACCGGGAGCCTCCCTGATGACACAATCCGACACTCTATTTGAAGACGCTCAGCGCTATATTCCCGGCGGCGTCAATTCCCCGGTTCGCGCATTTAAAAGCGTTGGCGGCACGCCCGTTTTTATCAAAAATGCAGAAGGCGCCTATCTGTTTGATGAAGACGGCAAGCGCTATATCGACTTTATCGGTTCATGGGGGCCGATGATTCTGGGTCATCGCGATCCTCGCGTGATTGATGCACTCCACGCCCAGATCGATGTAGGCGTTGGGTACGGCGCGCCGACCGCTATCGAAACCGCGATGGCTAAAAAGATCTGCGAAATGGTGCCCTCAATCGACCTGGTTCGAATGGTCAATTCCGGCACCGAAGCCACCATGAGCGCTATTCGTCTGGCTCGGGGCTTCACTGGCCGCGACAAAATCGTCAAGTTCGAAGGCTGCTACCACGGCCATGTGGATTCATTGCTGGTGAAGGCCGGCTCGGGCGCTCTGACCCTGGGTGAACCCAACTCTCCAGGGATCCCGGCAGCACTCGCCGAACTGACGCTCACGGTTGATTTCAATGACATCAATAGCGTGAAAGAGGTCTTCGAGAAAATGGGCGATGAAATCGCCGCCATTATCGTCGAGCCCGTCGCCGGCAATATGAACTGCATTCCGCCAGTCCCGGGATTTCTGGAAGGACTGCGTGAAATATGTGATCAGCATGGCAGCGTGCTGATTTTCGACGAGGTTATGACGGGCTTCCGCGTTTCCCGAGGCGGGGCGCAGGAGCGCTACGATGTAACGCCAGATCTGACAGCACTGGGCAAAGTGATTGGCGGTGGGCTTCCGGTCGGCGCCTTTGGCGGCAAGCGCGAAATCATGTCCCATATTTCGCCGCTCGGACCGGTCTATCAGGCTGGCACACTGTCCGGCAATCCGCTGGCCATGCGCGCCGGACTCACCACACTGGAAGCAATTTCAGAGCCGGGCTTCCATTCACGCCTGATCGAGAAAACCAATCGGGTCCGTGACGGTATAAAGGCGGCTGCAGACGCGGCAGGGGTTCCGCTGGTGGTCCAGAGTGCCGGCGCCATGTTCGGCTTCTTCTTCACCGACCAGACTGAAGTGAACAGTTTTGATGCCGTTATGGCCTGCAACGCGGACCACTTTAAAGCCTTTTTCCTGGGCATGCTGAACGAGGGGGTCTACCTTGCGCCCTCAGCCTTCGAGGCTTCTTTCGTCAGTGCAGCCCTGTCCGATGACGATATCGAGCACACGCTTCGCGCTGCTGAAAAGGTAATGAAAACGCTTTGATCCTATCGCGCCGGCCCGTGCATCGGGTCGGCGCAGCGTTTCAAACGCACATTAAAGGATCGTAATTCCCCGCCAGCACCCGTTATCCGCCACAATTACCGTTATCTACCTGGCTAACAGAGCGTCCCTATGAAAAGCCCCCTACTGAGTTGTCTGCTTGTCGCGGCTGCGACCTCTACGCTGACAGGCTGTGATGAACTGGACGACATTCTGGACAATGAGAGCGGGAAGAACGGCCAGATTTCAATCAGCCTGGCAGACGCACCGGTCGACAACCTGACCGAGGTGAGTATCACGGTTACCGCTATAGAACTGAAACCAAAGGATGAGAGCGCCAGCACCTACACCTTTGATAACCCAAAGCGCTTCGATTTGCTTGACCTGCAGAACGGCAACAGCGCCTTGTTACTGACCGAGGACAAGGTGCGCGCGGGCGACTACAACTGGATGCGCCTTGTTCTGAGCGATGCAAGCGGCGCTCATTACGTCGTTGACCGCATCGGTGGCCAATACCCGTTGGTGGTGCCCTCCGGTTCTGAAAGCGGGTTGAAGATCAATACCGGGTTTTCAGTACCGAAAAATGGCGAGGGCCGATTTACCATTGATTTCGACGCTCGAAAGTCACTGGTCGAGCCAGAGAGCAACACCACAGATTACTTGCTCAAGCCAAGTTTGCGACTGGTCAATAACGAGGATGTGGGTTCGATCTCCGGCACAGTCGATGCCTCGACAGTCGTCGCCCCTGAATGCGACGACGCCCAGACCTATGCCGGACTGGTGTATGTCTTTGAAGGTGAAGATGCCAGCATGGATGACATAGGCAGTGCCAATCCTCCTGTCGTGGTCGCACCGCTTCAAGGCGCTTCCGGCAATTACTCGTTCAAGGCCTCGTTCCTGAGCGCCGGCGACTACACAGTGAGCTACACCTGCGACGAAGACGACATTGAAGCGAACGACAGTCTGAACTTTGTCAGGGAACGCAATGTTCAGGTCACCGCTGGCAGCTCAACCACCACTGATATTCAGTGAGTAAAAAAAATGCCCGACCGATCAACAACGTGATCGCCGGGCATTGCTATTCTCCGTGACGTTCAGGGGGTTGTGATCAGAGTGCCTGAGCCCGGGCCTCCGCTTTCTGGGCACCCGCCACATTACCGCCAGCCCGACGGATATCCGCCAGCAGCGACCAGCCCGTGCGCTGCAGATCGGTGCTCGACCCCGCCAGAGACAACCCTTTCAGCGTAAACTGCTCAGCTGCACCGAGTCGATTATCCGCATAATAGGCTTCGGCCAGCTTGAAGTAGACCTTGCCTGCCCGGGGCGAAATCCGCTGGGCACGCTCAAGCTGGCTTATCGCCGCGCGGGTATCACCGTTCGCCAGCAGCGCATCGGCTTTGTTCACCAGGCTTGCTGCCGCAGGAGACAGAGACTCGCTTTCTGCCTGGTGGTGGGGTTTCGGACGCGTCGCCTCCTGCTCCGGTGCAGATTGCTCTGACGCCCTTTCCGGTTCGCGATTGGTATCCGTTTCGGGCGGTGGAGGCGCATCTGCCGGCGCCTGGCCAGACGGTACATAAACCGGGCCGCCCGGGCCTGTAGCACAACCGGCCAGTAGCGACACACCCAGTACAAGCACGGGCAGGTAACGTTTAATCATCATCAAAAGATTCCTTCAAACCAGCCCCGGAGACGTTGAGTGAAATCCCCGGAGCAATTAACGGTATCAGTAGGCTCACTGCCGGTAATAAACGGCACAAAGCGCGCTTCGCTGCAGTTTTCATTGGTCAGCGCCTGCTCTTCGCTGTTCACCCAGTGGTATTGAACATCCGCCGGCACGATCGGTGAAAAACCATACTGCGGAATCTGCGACATCACATTCGACCATACCGGCAGAGCACCCGTGGCGCCGGTCAGGGCCGTCGGTCCATTATCATCACGCCCGACCCAGGCAACGGTGACCAGATCACCGCTGAAGCCGGCAAACCAGCTATCGCGTCCATCATTGGTGGTGCCGGTTTTGCCTGCAAGTCCCAGCTCTTCCGGCAGGTAGCGGTATGCTGAACGGCCGGTGCCTTCGCGCATCACTTCCTGCATGGCGTATTGGACGAGATGTACCGCTGCCGGGTCAACCACCTGATCCACCGCCAGGCCGTATCGCGTCAGACTCTCGCCATCCGCATCGGTAACTTCCCGGATCGTGCGCAGTGGCGTGTTGAAGCCGGACGTTGCCAGCCCCTGATAAATCGAGGCCACATCCACCGGTGATAAATTAACCGAGCCCAACAGCATCGAAGGATAGCTTTGTACCGGTTCCCCCACCCCAAGCTTCTGCAGATTGTCGATCACCGCATCGACCCCAACATCCAGGCCCACCCGCACGGTGGCCAGGTTGTAGGATTTGGCAAGCGCCTGATGTAACGGTACCAGACCGTGAGACTCCCGGTCGTAGTTTTGTGGCTCCCAGCGCCGGCCGTCGTCAAACACGAGTGAGAAAGGCTCGTCCTTTATCGGCGTGATCAACGTGTAACGATCCGGATGGCTCAGCGCGGTCAGGTAAATAAACGGCTTGATCAGCGACCCTATGGGCCGCCGCGCATCTACCGCGCGGTTAAAGCCGGCGAATTTGGGATCCCTGCCGCCCACCAGCGCCAGCACTTCGCCGCTGTCACGAGACGTCACCACGGTGGCCGCCTCGAGTTTGAAATCCGCTTTGCTGCCACGCTCCAATTGCGTCAGCGTGCGCTCAACCGCTTTTTCGGTGGTGTACTGAATACCCGGGTCCAGCGTGGTGAAAATGCGCAGACCTTCGCTTTGCAAATCCTCATCCCTGTATTCGCGAGCCAGATGCCGACGTACCAGATCAAGGTAGGCTGGATAGCGGGCATTGCTGTACGACGGCTTCGATACCACGTCGAGCGGTTTCTGACGCGCCTTGTTCGCTTCTTTCAACGAAACCTGCCCGTTGTCCGCCAGCATATTGATGATCAGATTGCGGCGCTTGAGTACGCGCTCCGGATGACGGCGGGGATCGTAATAACTGGGGCCTTTTATAATCGCCACCAACAACGCCACTTCATGCAGATCAAGGTCATTGAACGGCTCGCCGAAGTAAAACTGGCTGGCCAGACCAAAGCCATGGATCGAACGGGTGCCCGCCTGACCGAGATAGACCTCATTAAGGTAGGTTTCGAGAATTTCGGGCTTGTCGTAGTGCAACTCGAGCAACAATGACATCAACGCCTCGTTACCCTTGCGCAGCAGGGTCTGGTCGCGTGTCAGATACAGGTTCTTGACCAGTTGTTGGGTCAGGGTGCTGCCCCCCTGTACCACGCGACCGGCCTGTAGGTTGACCCACAGCGCCCGCATGATCGACAAAGGCGCCACGCCCCAGTGATCGTAAAAATCCCGATCTTCCGTCGCCAGCAACGCCGCTTCGAAATGTTCCGGCATGTCATCCAGCTGGATCAGTACCCGGTCTTCCTTGTGAGCGGGGTAAATGCCTCCGATCTGTTCCGGATCGAGGCGCACCACCGACGCCTGCGGCCCTGACGTCACTCGAAAACCCGTTACACGATCGTCGGCGATTTCAAAGCGGATACGTCGATCCGGCTCTTGCCCATCAGGAAAGCGGAACCCTCTGGTATGAATTTCGAATCGGCGACCAGCACGACTGTAGGAACCGCGATCAGTGGCCGAGCGGACCTTGCCATAACCCAGCTGGCTCAGCTCATTGCTCAGCCCGGCTGCGGTTACTGCCGCGCCATCATAGAGCTCCAGTGGACGGGCATAGACGCGTGACGGCACTTCCCAGCGGCGACCTTCAAAGCGGGAGGTCACCACAGCGTCCAGGTAGACCGTCCAGCCTGCGAGCAGCACGATGCCCACAAGCCCCAGGCGCCAGCATATTCGCCAGAGCGCGGAGCGGAATCCCGATTTACCCGAAGCCGGGCGTTTCTTGTTCGACTTGCCGTTTGAACGGCGTTTTGGCGCAGATTTTTTCATGCGGCGCATTATAACCAGAGGAAGCTCATCGAAGTGCACACCTGTTAAAACCGTAATGGACTATTTTTTATCGACAATTCAGCCTTCCGCCGCGCGGCACTGCGAAACCGTCGAGTGTCATTTAGCAAAGGTGGACGCTATCATGGAACGCAACAATGACGACGAGCGAAAAGGAGAGTTTCGTGAGCACCGAGTTAATCAGCGCGCTGCAGAATCCCGATCTTTATGACCACCCGGTAGAGTCTTTCAAGGTTCTGGAAACGCACATTTCCTGGGTAATCCTCACGGGACCTTACGCCTACAAAATCAAGAAGCCGGTAAATTTTGGTTTCCTCGATTTCTCCAGCCTTGATCGCCGCAAACATTTCTGCGAGGAAGAGTTGCGCCTGAACAGCCGGCTGGCACCAGCGCTTTATCTGGATGTGGTCGCCATCACCGGCACGGCAGAGCAACCGCGTATCGGCGACGCCGGAGAGCCGTTCGAATACGCAATCCGGATGCGCCAGTTTGACCAGGGCAACCTGCTTGATGTGATGCAGGAGAACGATCAACTGGATCCCGACATGATGCGTGATCTGGCACGACAGGTTGCTGCCTTCCATCAGGACCTGCCCAAAGTCGCTGACGACAAGCCGCTGGGCACGCCCGATGCGGTCTTTGCCGCGATGCAGGAAAACTTCGAACAGATTCGCCCGCTACTCGATGACGACAGCCTGCTGCCACAACTGGATGCGCTGCAGAGCTGGACGGAATGCACCTTCGAGCGCCATCAGAACACCATTGCCGCCCGCCGTGAAAGCGGATTTGTGCGGGAGTGTCATGGTGATCTTCATTTGGCCAACATCACCCGGTTTGAAGATCAGATCACGGTGTTTGACTGCATTGAGTTCAACGAACCGTTTCGCTGGATCGACACCATCAACGATCTCGCCTTCCTGCTGATGGATCTCGAGTCCCGCGATGAATATGCCCTGTCGGCCGATGTCCTGAATGTCTATCTCGAATACAGCGGCGATTTTGACGGCGTTCAACTGCTGCCAATGTACAAGACCTACCGCGCACTGGTGCGTGCCAAGATCGCCCTGTTCACACTTGGCAACCCGTCACTGAGCGAAGACGAAAAGCAGACATTGCGTGACCGTTACCGCAGCTACGCTGCTCTGGCGGAAAGTTACAGCGAAACACCTATTCCCTACCTGCTGGCGACGGCGGGGCTGTCTGGTAGCGGCAAATCCGTCATCAGCGCCATGTTATCCCGCAAGCTCGGCCTTATCCGGCTACGCTCAGATGTCGAGCGCAAGCGGCTACACGGCCTCGACCCGCTGGCCTCCAGCCGCTCAGACATCGGCAAAGACATGTACAGCGAAGATGCCAATCGCCGAACCTATGAACGGCTGGCATCCCTGGCCACCCAATTGCTACTGGGTGGCAATCCGGTGATTATCGATTCTGCTGCACTGCGCCAGTCCGAGCGGGCCGCCTTTGATGATGTCGCCACCAATCTGGGCCTGCCGTTTGCGCTGATCGACTGCAAAGCGCCGGAGGAAACCCGTAAAAAGTGGGTGCGGGAGCGCCAGGGGGATGCCTCGGAAGCAACCGAGCAACTGCTTGAAGAACAGAAAAAATGGGTAGAACCGCTAACCGCGGAAGAAAACGCTCACACGGTACACGTGCATACCGACACCGATCGGGTAGCTGAAAGCCTGGCAGATCGTATCCGCGCTCACTTCGGCCACGGCTGAGGAGCTTCTCGGGGGTGATCGCAAAATGCGGCGCCCCCGACAGTTTCAGCTACACTTGCACCAACACTTTCGGGGAGTTTTTGCTGTGGAAGAGAACGTACGCATTATTGATGATCCGCTGTATCAGACTCTGCGGAATGAGAACATCGACGCCTTTAACGAGGCCAAAGCGAAAATCAGCGCCTGCCCCAGTTTTTCTCACGGCGATTTCAGAGGGCTGGATCTTCGCGGTATCAATGTCGAGGGTATGGATCTCAGTCATGCCTATTTCAGGGGTGCCGATATTCGCGGCGTGGATTTCAGCAAAACCAATATGGAAGGTGCGAGCATCGCAGGCGCAAAAATTTCCGGCTGCCTTTTTCCTACCGAGCTGCATGCCGACGAAATTGTGATGTCACTGAATCACGGCACTCGCATGCGATACAATGTAGGCAAGTGACGCCCGACCAGGCTGCCCCGCCACGGGTATCGCGCCACACAACCGATCATCATTCACGTTATTCAAGGATCAGCCCGTCCGGATGCCAGAACCCCTTACCCACCGCATGGCCAATGATCTGGCTGAACTGGAATGCCGTGAGATTGAACTGGCCGAAGGGGTGACCGGTTTTGTCATCCGGATCGACAACCAGTTCTACGCCTACCGCAATCGGTGCCCGCATCTGGGCATCGAACTCAACTGGATGCCCAATCAGTTTCTGGATGCCGACAAGTGCTTCATTCAATGTTCGACCCACGGCGCGCTGTTTACGCCAGATGACGGCCATTGCATTGCAGGCCCCTGCGCCGGCGACCAACTGACGCCCTGGCAGGTTCAGCAAGAAAACGACAGCCTGCTGATCACGGCTACAATCTAGCGGAAACGGGTAACGCGTCCGTCAGCGTCAATCGTGTCGGCGACAATGCCGCCCGCCAGGCTAACATCTCCACGCCGTGCGCAATCGCTTGCCGCAGCAACGCACCATAGTCAGGATCGATATGATCTGCAGGCGCGACCCGGTCAATCCCTGTGTGGTTAACGCAGAACACCAGTACGGCCCTGTCACCGGCATCAACTTGCGCCATGAGTTCTCGCAAATGCTTCTGCCCTCTGAGCGTGACGGCATCCGGAAAATAGCCTTGCCCGTCATCTCCTGCCAAGGTGACATTCTTGACCTCAACCCAGGCATCCGGCGCCGTATCATGGCCTGACAAATGCAGATCGATCCGGCTTTTCTCCGCACCATACCTGACCTCGCTGCGTATGGTCGCATAGCCTTTCAGCGGCTCGATAATGCCCTCTTCTATAGCCTGACGTACTTGCCGGTTTGGTCTGGCAGTATTGATCATCGCCAGTTCATCCGGGCCGGTTTCAACCAACTCCCAGGTGTACGCCAGCTTGCGTTTGGGATCACGGCTTTCACTGAGCCAGACCCGGCTACCTTCCGCCTTGCAGCCGGACATGGAGCCGGTGTTGGGGCAATGTGCCACAACAACCTTCCCATCCGGCAATTCAACGTCTGCCAGAAAGCGCTTATAGCGTTTTATCAGCCGGCCTTCGACCAGCGGCTCCTCAAACGTCATAAAAAACTCCACCTGTTACCAGCGCCATCACCGAACCACATAACCGCGAACGGATCGCATTTCTATAGAAATCATTAGCCTATAGTACCCTGAGCCGGAGCTTGCGACACGGTCGGCAATTCAATCCCGCGCGACCCGCCAAGACACTAGCGCGACCCAGACTAATCTGCTATTTTCCGCAGATTAATTTTGGCCCGCCGCTCCACGCCTTGAGTCTGTTGATGCCAATACTGTGCAAGGCAGATATAGTGTTAAACACCTGATACATTCGGGGCGAGCGACAGGAATTCGAAGCGAGCGTACTTCCTACGTTCGCCAGGCCCTACGGGCAGGACATTCGCACCACCGGTGACGAACATCTCCCGCAGTAAAGGAAAGAGGCTGGTTTATATGCCGAAGACTAAAGAGAAAGCCCAAGACGGCTTTACAAACTTCACGCCTTACGAAATGAAGAAAGGCGAGGAGTACATGAGTGATGAGATGCACGATCACTTCCGCAGCCTTCTGCTCAAATGGAAGCAGGAACTGATGGAAGAAGTGGATCGCACCATGCATCACATGCAGGAAGACGCGGCGAACTATGCTGATCCGAGCGACCGTGCAACCCAGGAAGAAGAGTTCAGTCTGGAATTGCGTACCCGTGATCGTGAGCGCAAGCTGATCAAGAAAATTGACCAGACCATGGATCGCATCGACAAAGATGACTATGGCTTCTGCGATCAGTGCGGCGTTGAGATCGGCACCCGCCGTCTTGAAGCCCGCCCGACAGCGACGCTTTGCATCGACTGCAAAACACTGGCCGAGATCCGCGAACGCCAGACCGGCATCTGATACCGGCAGACGGAACCGGGAAGGCACTGCCTTTCCGGTCACCTCATCTCATGCATTCAGACTACCGGGGCCGCTTTGCTCCGTCTCCCACAGGCCCGCTTCACTTTGGCTCGCTGGTTACAGCCGTGGCCTCGTACCTGGAAGCTCGCACCCGCAACGGTGCCTGGCTGGTACGCATTGAAGACCTTGACCCTCTGCGCGAATCACAGGAAGCCACATCGGCTATCCTGCGTAGCCTGGAAGCCCACCACCTGAACTGGGACGAGACGGTCCGCTACCAGTCAGCGCGTCATGATGCCTACGCCGAGACTATCGACCGGCTAGTCGCCACCCAAAACGCCTACTCTTGCATCTGTTCCCGCAAGGAACTGAATGCCCATCAGGGCCGACATCCTCATCACTGCCGCGACCGAACACCCAACAGCGCAGCTGACGGCTTGCCCGCCGCCACCCGGTTTCGCCTCGACGATCAAACCATTGAATGGCACGACCGCCTGCTGGGACCGCAATCACAGACCCTGCAAGGCGAAATCGACGATCCCGTTATCCAGCGCAAGGAAGGATTTTACGCCTATCAGCTGGCGGTTGTTGTGGATGACATTGATCAGCAAATTACCGATATCGTCCGCGGCTCGGACCTGCTCGAAACGACCGCATCCCAGATCTGCCTGTACCGCGCTCTCGCCGCCGTACCGCCGGATTATCTGCATATCCCGGTGATCCTTAATATCGATGGTCAGAAACTGAGCAAACAGACCCACGCCGCTGCGCTCGATGACCGGAAGCCGGGACAGAACCTGTGGCAAGCGCTCTTCGCTCTGGGCCAGCAACCACCATCTGCGCTTTTTACAGCGCCACCAGCCGAGACACTGGCATGGGCAGAAACCCACTGGACACCTTCACAGCTCCCGCTCGCACCGGCACAACAACAGGATTCAACGCCTGACAGCCCGGGCAGTCCCGTGGTATAAACGGCCATTCACGACAGCAGGGAACGATAGTCCGATGTACATCTACCGCCTGGTTTTTCTGCTCGTTCTGGCCGTTTATATTTTCTCGCCCAACATTCTCGACTGGCTGATTCAGCCGGGAACAGCCTGGTACAGCCCTTTTGTTGCCTGGGCGTGTCTGATTGCGGTCGGCTTCTGGCTCGAATGGCGACGGGATCCAAATGAGTTTTAGCCTTACGACGCTGATTCTGGTCAGCTTCGGGTATCTGTTGCTGCTGTTTGGTATCGCTCACATTACCGAGCGCGGCATCATCCCCAAGCGCTGGGTACGCCACCCTGTTGTTTATGTGCTGAGCCTCGGCGTCTACGCCGGCACCTGGGCCGTATACGGCGCGGTCGGTATGGCGGGCGAGTTCGGCTTCGGCTTTATTGCCTATTACATCGGCATCAGTGGCGCCTTCCTGCTCGCGCCGGTATTGCTTAATCCGGTTCTGCGCATCGGACGCGCCTACCAGTTGACGTCGCTGGCTGATCTTTTTGCTTTCCGCTACCGCAGTCAGTGGGCAGGCACCCTGGTTACCCTGCTATCGGCCGCTGCCATCCTCTCGCTGCTCAGCATGCAGATCAAAGCCGTTGCGGATTCTGCCGCCCTGCTTTCGCCCCACACCTCGCCTCGTATGGTCGGCATCCTCTTTAGCGTGGCCATGATCCTGTTTACCGTTTTGTTCGGTGCGCGGCACGAACAAGGCGGCGACAGCCACCAGGGGCTGGTGATCGCCATTGCTTTCGATTCGCTCGTCAAACTGTCGGCGCTGTTGCTACTGGGCGCGGTGCTGCTGTACTCGGTTTTCGGTGGATTCTCCGGCCTGGATCAGTGGCTTGCATCCACCACCTATTCACCCAGCCCGTTTTCCCAACAGCTGAACGACGGCGGTTGGCGAGCCCTTATGCTGATGTCGTTTTCAGCCGTGCTGGTTTTACCCCACATGTACCACATGGTTTTCAGCGAAAACCCGAGCCCCAAGGCGCTTGCCAAAGCAAGCTGGGGTTTGCCGCTCTACCTGTTTCTGCTGAGCCTGCCTGTGCCGATCATCCTGTGGGGCGGCATTGCACTGGAAGCACCCACAACCGCAAGTTTCTATGCCCTCGGCACTACGTTCTCCCTTAACAGCCCGGCACTGACTCTGGTCATGTACATCGCAGGCCTGTCCGCCGCCAGCGGCCTGATGATTGTCAGCACCCTGGCGCTTGCGGGCATGGTGCTGAACCATGTGGTGCTGCCGTTGCGCCCCCCGAGAGAGCAGTCCAACATCTATAGCTGGCTACGCTGGGTCAAACGGCTGCTGGTCGCCATCATCATTTTTGCGTCACTGTTGTTTTATGACTGGGTGGGATCACGCCTGGACTTCTCCACGTTGGGTATTCTCGCACTGTCAGGCGCACTCCAACTCCTGCCCGGCGCACTCGCCGTTATTTACTGGCCGGAAGGCAACCGGAAAGGCCTGATCGCAGGGTTGCTGGCAGGCGCCGGCGTCTGGATTCTCGGGCTGGTTCTGCCTTTTTCATATGCCCCCGACCTGCTGCACCGACTGGGATTGCCGGTCGTCGATCCAAGCAACTCGCACATCTACGTGTTTGCGAGCCTTACGCTCAATGTCGTGGTGTTTGCGCTGGTGTCGCTCCTGTCTCGCACATCAAATGAAGAAAGCAGTGCGGCGCAGGCCTGTTCGCTCGGCGCGCTGTCCAGGCCGCGCCGGCGTGAACTGCTATCCGGGTCATCAGAGGAGTTCAAGCAACAGCTCGCCAAACCGCTGGGCATTGCCGTGGCTCAGCGGGAGATTGACCGTGCCCTGACCCAGCTTCGGTTACCGCCCGTCGAATACCGCCCCTACCAGTTGCGGCGGCTAAGGGACCAAATCGAAGTCAACCTGTCAGGCCTGATGGGGCCTTCTGTAGCCCAGGACATCGTCAAACATCATCTGGGATTCAAACCCCAAGCCGGACGAGGCTCTGGCCAGGATATCCATTACATCGAAAAGGCGCTGGGAGATTACCAGAGCCAGCTGACAGGTCTTGCCGGTGAGCTGGATAATCTGCGCCGGCATTATCGTCAGACCTTGCAAAACCTGCCTATCGCAGCCTGCTCCGTCGGCGACGATGGCGAAATACTGATGTGGAACCACGCAATGGAAAGGATCACCGGCATCGCTGCCGATGATGTTGTGGGCGCACGCCTGAATGCGCTTCCCGATCAGTGGAACGAGATGCTGGACGACTTCGTCAGCGGCGAAGAGCTTCACCGGCACAAGCACCGGCTGGACATGAAAGGCCGGCCGCGCTGGTTCAACCTGCACAAGTCCACGCTCAGTGGCCCGGATCATCCGGAAGGCGGCAATGTCGTGCTGGTGGAGGACCAAACCGAAACCCGGCTACTCGAAGATGAGCTGATGCACAGTGAGCGGCTGGCATCTGTTGGCCGCCTTGCCGCCGGCGTAGCCCATGAAGTCGGCAATCCGGTCACCGGTATTTCGTCACTGGCACAGAATCTCAAGCTTGAAACCGACAATCCGGACATCCTCCAGACAGCGGATCAGATTCAGCAACAGACCCGGCGAATTTCCCGTATCCTCCAGTCACTGATGAATTTCGCGCGCTCCGGCAATCACGCCCAGGCCAACCGATACGAGCCGGCGGTGATCAGGCGCTGCGTGGATGAATCCATTAACCTGGTATCACTCAGCGGGAAGGGGCGCAGCCTCCATTATCAGAATGACTGCCCGGAGGACTTGATGGTGCTGGGCGACGAGCAGCGCCTGGTTCAGGTTTTTGTTAACCTGCTTGCGAATTCACGCGACGCATCACCGGAAGGCAGTACCATCCGCGTGAGTGGAAAGCGGGAAGCTTACTCCGCTATCATCGAAGTGATCGATGAAGGTGATGGCATACCCGCAGACCAACTCGACCATATTTTTGAGCCCTTCTATACGACCAAAGGACCTAACCAGGGCACCGGCCTTGGGCTGGCTCTGGTGTACAGTATCGTGGAAGAGCACTACGGCAACATTCAGGTGGAAAGCCCGGTTTCCGACGCCGGACAAGGCGGCACGTGCATCCGCCTGAAGCTACCTGCCTATGAAATTGAAGACGACGCCCAAGAGCGTTCCGGAATCGTCGACTGAAAGAGGCATTAAACCGAAGCATGCGCCGTATCCTGATCGTAGAAGATGAAGAAATTATCCGCTCCGCGCTACGCAAGCTGCTGATGCACGCGGACTATGAGGTGTCAGATGCAGGCTCGGTTGAC
>TARA_R100001440_G_scaffold22246_1_pt1 | contig 15868 bp, 11 predicted proteins | sample TARA_R100001440 | Tara Oceans TARA_R100001440 (sample SAMEA2622112) | marine metagenome | biome: marine biome (ENVO:00000447); feature: surface water layer (ENVO:00002042); material: "saline water (ENVO:00002010), including plankton (ENVO:xxxxxxxx)" | depth 5 m
GATTTGCTATGCGTGGCATGAAGTGGATGGCTATAGTAAATTTGGTAGCTACATTGCTAATAATAATACCGATGGACCTTTCGTATACACAGGATTTAAACCAGCATTTGTTATGGTTAAAAATATAAATAGTGCTTATAGTTGGTTTATGTTTGATAATGCAAGAGACCCATCTAATCCAGTATCAAATTTTTTAGCCGCAGACCAATCTACTGTATATAGTAGTCAAGCTGTTTTGGATTTTGTATCTAATGGTTTTAAAATAAGAATTGGTAATGCTTCTGGAGCTAATCATTTAACAAACACACATATCTACATGGCATTTGCTGAACATCCATTTGTAGGTGATGGTACAAATCCTGTAACTGCGAGGTAGGGTTGTATATATGAAACAAATATTTAATAATAGAAACATACATAAAGGAGTATTATGTCTTGGGCAATAGTAAAAAACAATCAAGTAATTGAGATACTAAATGGTGCAAAAGCTGTAACCATAAATGGTATACAATACCCTAGTAGTATTTTTGGTGCATGGACAAAAGCTGATCTTAAAAATATTGGGATTTATCCAACACAGATTACAAGTACAATAGATAGTAAAACTCATACACCAACTGGTGGTGTAACTTATACAATTAATACAGACCACGTAGCTGTTCATCATGGTAAAAAAGCACATGTGCTTGAAGATGTTACCAATGAAGATAAAAGTGTAACAGCAGGTTTAAAATCGAAACTACTTGCAGAAGTTGATAACAATGCATACAACGTATTAGCCCCATCAGATTGGATGACTACACGTCAAATGGAAACGGGTGTAACTATAGCTGACGATTGGAAAACATGGAGAGCTAGTGTACGAACTCAAGCTAAAGCTATGAAGACAGCTATTAATGCTGTAACAACAATCACTGATGTTCCGGGATTATATGTAGTGTATGGATCAGCTAGTGATGGAACAATGACATCTGTGTCTAGTGGTCATCTATGGCACTGGCCAGCTAATCCAGATGAGGCTTAGAGAAAGGTGGAGAAAATAAATGTCCACCGATACGATTCTATTTGATGTAAATTTCAGACCGGGGATAGACAGAGAGTCTACACAGTATGCCTCCAAAGGTGGCTGGTTTAATGGTGACAAGGTACGGTTTCGTGCGGGTAAACCAGAAAACATTCGTGGTTATGAGAAAAGAGTTCAACAAGAATTTATAGGAGTAGGCCGTTCGGCACATTCTTTTACAAGTAACGATGGTTTAAAATATCATTCTTTCGGCACACCAAGTCATTTATATATTTATGCTGGTGGTAAAAATTTTGATATAACACCACTACGAACATCAACAACATCAAGTGTTACTTATAAAACAGTTGCCTCTAGCACTCGCATACTTGTGTCATCTACAAGTCATGGAGCTAATGTTGGTGACTATTTTATTCTTGTATCTTCAGCTACTGTTGGTGGTAATCATAGATTTTTAAATAATGAATTTGAGGTTGTATCAGCTACACCTACTAATTTTACATTTAATGCTTCAATAGCTTCGTCGGCAACTACAACTATAACAACACGATCTAAGTTTCAATTTTATATACACTCAGGCGGATCTCAAAATATTCCTGAACTTGGTTGGAGTATTGGAGTTTATAATGCTGGTGTTTCAATCACTGGTCGTCGTACTTGGAACAGTCCAGCTAGTATATCTGGTGATGCACAAACACAACCATTACGACAATGGGCACTAGATAACTTTGGCGAAGACTTATTAGCTTTACCAAAGGAAGGTAGATTACATGTATGGGAAGAATCGGACGGCACGGGCACAAGAGCTGTGGTTGTATCGACAGCCCCAAGTGCATCCAACTTTATGTTTGTATCACAACAGGATAGACATGTTATTTGTTTAGGCACACATGGTGTAGCTAGTGGGTTCGATCCCATGTTAGTTAGATGGTCAGACCAAAACGATTACACAAACTGGAACGTCAATGTTAGTAGCACATCGGGTGAGAATCAACTGGGTGATGGTAGTGAATTAGTCACGGGTCTTAACACTCGTAACCAATCACTAATCTGGACAGACAATGCTGTACATGCTATGGAGTTTGTTGGTCCACCATTTATATTTAACTTTAGACAGTTGGGTTCTAACTGTGGTATAGCTGGACAACATGCAGCTATTGAACTTGATGGTCGTATATTCTGGATGGGTGCCAAAGATTTCTTTGTGTATGATGGTGCTGTTAAAGCTCTACCATGTACGGTTCGTCGTTATGTTTATGATGACTTTAACTTTGACCAAAAAGAAAAAGTGTATGCAGGCACGAACCAAGAGTTTAGAGAAGTAACATGGTTGTACCCCAGTAAAGATTCAACAGAGATAGATCGATATGTAAGTTATAATCCTGTTGAAAATTATTGGACATTTGGTACAACTATATTTACAACATGGGAAGATAAAGAAGTATTTCAAAACGTGATAACTACTGGTAAAGAATCTGACGGTGATAACTATTTATACACAAATGAACCCGAAGGTATCTATACAGCCGATGGTCAGAGACAAGAAGCTTTTCTTGAATCATCAGAATTTGACACAACTCCACCATCATATGGACCAGGAGATAGTATTATGTACTTGGATAGAATCGTTCCAGACTTTACAATAAATGATGGTGGTCGTGTTACTTTAAAAATGAAACTTAAAAACTTTCCCAACGGCGAGGTTAAAGAAAAGGGACCTTTTGTTGTAACACCGACAACACAATTTATAAGAACACGTGCTCGTAGTCGTCAAGCTATCATTCGTATCTCGACATCTACGGGTGGAACTAACTGGCGACTAGGATCTTTCAGAATGGATGTAACACAAGATGGCAAAAGATAACAGAAGAATACCAAGAAAAAAAGGACAACCAGTCGGCAGTAAAAAACATTCCGACTTGTATACCGACGAGAATCCAAAAGGCACGATACGTGGTTTAAAATTTACAACGGTTGCTGATGCACGAGCTTCAGTAGCTAAAATTAAAAGATCGAATAGAACACATGCCCATAAAACACAAGCAGCAATAGCTATGGAACAACGAGCTAGGGTTGCCGGTAAAAGTAAACAAGCTGCTGTGTATAGAGCTTTTATAAATCAACAAAAGAAAAAGACACAACAAAAGAAAAGGAGTGTGGCTTAGATGTCTGACTATCCAAGATTTCCTAGAATACGACCGAACATGTCAGATAGTTCAACGACGTTTACAACGGGGTCTCCACGACAAATTGGACCGGGACCAGCCCAACCAGCTCCAACGGCAACGGTATCATTTCTTGGTGCAGGCACAGCTAATGCAGCAGCACAAGATGCTCTTACACAAATGGAACAGTGGGCGGATTCATTAAATGATAAGTTGTCATCGGATGGAGTTAAAATTAGAAATAGTGTACAACAAGATCAGTTTGGATCTATAAGTATACGAGGACGACTAAGACTTAATAGTAACTTAACCGACCCTGATACGGCAGAAGTCACACCATTAAAAGGGCAGATTAGATTTAATGTTGATACCAATAAGTTTCAAGGCTATGACGGTACAGCTTGGAGGGACTTTCACTAATGTTTAAAAGTATAGGTAGATTTTTTAAAACAATAGCCACGGATATTTTACCTCCAGCTATATTAGGTATTGCTGGTGGTCCAGTATTTGGACCTTATTTAGCCGCAGCTTATTCAGGTATTAAAACGGGTGTTGAAACAGGTAGCCCGTTTGCTGGTATTGGATCAGCTGCTATGTCTTTTGGTTTAGCTCAAATAGGACAAGGTTTAAGAGGACAAGGTCCGGCAGCTTTAGATACTGGTAAAGGACTAACAGCAGGTCCTTTAGCTGGTACAAGTCCTATCGATGCAACAAAAGGAACTGCATCTTTTATGCAATCTTCAGGTAAAGTAGCTCAACAGTTAGGATCAGCTGCTAACATTACACCAGGTTTAGCAGAAAGTATTGGGTATACTGGTAAATTAACACAAGGTGTAGCTCCGACTCCAACAGATATAATTAAAGGAAAAGATGCTTTTCAAGTAATTACAGATGCAAGTGGTGCTTCAAGAGTAGTTAGACCAGATTTAGTTTCTGCACCAAGAACAGGTCTTATGGGATTTGCTAAAGATGCTGTTGACATAGCAATGAAACCTGCACCATTATTTCAAGATGTAGGTATTGATTATAATGTAAGACCAGCCACTGTTGCCGGATTAGGACTAGTGGCTAAAGCAGCAGGAACACCTTTACCCGAACCAGAGCCACTACCATTAATGCAACAACAACCACAAAGAGATTTAAGTAGATTTGCTTATAAAGGTCCGTTACAAAGAGGACCATATCAATATGCTGATCCTGAATCTTTATATGGTCCAAGGGATGCAAGTACCTATGGATATATGGGAGCTAAAGAGGGAGGAGTTATGAAGTTTCAATTAGGTGGTGCTTCTATGATCGGTGGTTTCTCCCCCATTGACCCAAACATGAGACCAGCTCCATCATTACAAAGAACGGGGGGTGAGCCTCCTATAAATATTGTTAGTCCTCCAGGTGGTCAAGCTGACCCAGTTGAAACAATTAATTTTATAGGACCATCACCAATCAATCAACCACCAATGTCTGGTATAACTCAAACATTACAAAAGGCGGGTCAACAACAACCGGGTATGCCTACACCAAGTCCAACACAAACATTACAAGGTCTATCACAACAGTTATCTAAAGATGTAAACTTACAACCACCTGCACCAATTCCGGCTCAAGCCCCTATGATGCCGCAACAACAATTAAATGTTCAAGGACTACTTGATCAACAAGGCATGAATAGATTAAGTAATCTTATTAAAGATCTTCCTCGTAAACCTTTAGATATTTCTATTAGTGGTCTTGGTAATCTTGGTTTAGCTGCCGGTGGTCAAGTTCCGGGTATGGCAGGAGCTTCTCCTATATCACAAACGGCTATGTCACCTATAGCTCCCCAACAGTCCCCAACTACACCTGCCCAAGAACGACCCAAAAATTTAACTATTGGACCAAGTTCAACAATGGATCCAACAGCTGTGGAAACCACTAAAGCTGTATATGGTGAAGGGGGTGATCCTGGTGAAGAAGAATTTATAAATACGTTTAGTAATATATTTAATAGTAATCCAAACATTGTTACTCGTGTAGCTCAAAGAGAATTATTACCAAATGTTGGTCGTCAAATGTATCAACAAATGAAAGAGGCTAATGCTTTTACTCCGGGACTACCAATACAACAACCAACAATTCCAACTATCGGAACAGATACGGAACCAAAACAAATGGCTGAAGGTGGAGAAGTAGAGTCCGGTCAAATGTTACAAGAGAATGCATTCGTTATACCAGCAGATGTCGTAGGTCACATAGGTGACGGTTCATCTGATGCTGGTGCTCAAAGATTACAAAGTTATTTGGGTATGAACCCGCAGCAGTATCAGGCGGGTGGGATTATGGCGGGTGAACTACAAGGACCGGGTGGTGGTATGGATGACCTCATTCAAACCAGTATTGAAGGAAAACAAGCCGCAGCTGTGAGTCCTCAAGAGTTTGTAGTGCCACGAGATATTGTTGCAGAATTAGGAAAAGGTAGTTATGATCAGGGTTCTAAAAAATTATATGCCCTTATGAGAAATGTACGTAAATTTAAAACAGGTAAAACAGAACAACCGGCTGAACTAAATAGAGGTTTAAACACCTTGATGAGATCTGCGGTTGCTTGAGGTAGAAGAGGTTAAATCTTTTGATGATATTGAAGAATTGTTTATGTTGTTCCCAGTGGAGATTGAACGAGGACCGTTTGATAATAAATACACACCCGAATTACTTAAACATCATATTGAAACAGGAGTATTAGGTTTGTTAAGGATAAAACATAATGGTAGAATAATCGCAGGTTATGTAATAAGAATCAATGTTTATCCAACGACCAAACGACTGTTGGAAATTTTGTTTATCTTTGGAAGAAATCTCAATCTTCGTATAGGTAAACAAATATTTAAAAAGCTTGAAGACTTGGCTCGACAGTTAAAGTTAGATGGCATTGAATTAACCGGTCGTATGCAATGGAATAAAGTGTGCGACAAGCTTGGTTTTGACAACCAACAATTTATACAGAGAACAAAATGGCTGACTTATTAAAACGACTTAAAATTTCTGAACAACAATACGGTGTAGGAATGGAAGATAATCCATTTCAAAATGCATCTCCTGATGAGTGTATTAATGTATGCTTTGGTGGTAGTGGTGGTGGTGGATCACCTCCTCCCCCTCCTCCTCAAACAGTCACACAGCAAACAAGTAATATACCGGAATATTTTCAACCATATCTTGAACGATTGTTTGAAAGAGCTGAAGGTGTAACAACAGAACCATTTCAAAGATATGAAGGTCAACGATTAGCAGAAGTAACACCTCAACAAAAAACAGCTTATCAAGGAGTAGAGGATTTAGTTGGTGGTTATAAACCATACATAGGTACAGCTGATGTGTTAACAGCTCAAGCTGCACAACAATCAACAGATCCAATGGCTGTTGCCTCACGTATGAATCCATATCAACAGTCAGTTATTGACATACAAAAAAGGGAAGCTCTAAGGGATGCTGAAAAATTACAGCAACAAATAGGAGCTTCAGCCGTAGGAGCAGGGGCCTTTGGTGGATCACGTCAAGCTTTACAAGAAACAGAATTAGCTCGACAAACGGGACAACGACTAGCCGATATACAAGCCGTTGGTTCACAACAAGCCTATCAACAGGCCCTCAATCAACTAGCTGCGGATCGTGCTGCTTCTCTAGCTGCGGGTCAACAGTTTGCTGGATTGGGTACGACCCAACAACAGTTAGGATTAGCCGGACTTGGTGCTCTTGAAACAGTGGGTCAGACACGACAAGCTCAACAACAACGTCCACTTGATATTGCTTATGAAGACTTTGCTCGTGAGACTACATTCCCATCACAACAAGTACAACAAATGTCTTCTGTGTTACGTGGATTTAATTTACCAACATCAACCTATGCTACGACACAAACACAACAAGCTCAACCGGGTTTTGGTCAACAGCTACTGGGTTATGGTTCAGGTGCTTTAGGATTATACGGTGCCGGTAAAACATTTGGATTGTTTGCCGGGGGTGGAGAAGTAAACCCCGGACTAAAAGCACTGGCTAAGAAAGCTCCTGAAGCTGTAGAAAACATGGGTTATAATCCTGATGAAGTAGCTAATGCTTATGTGGGTGGTCGTATGAACTTTAATATAGGTGGTCTTTCAGATATTGAAAGAGGAACTAAAAGATTTAAGGGAGATAGAACATATCCAGACGGCACTCCTTTACCTCTTCAAATAGGACCTGAATTTTTTAGAAGTATGGGTGCTGAAATTATTGAAGAAAAAGATAAAAAAAATTTTAGAGATGATTCAATAAATAAATTATCTCGAGATGCCTCTGGTTTTAGATCAGATAGAGATGAAGTTGAGCCTATAAGACCAAAAGAAGAAAAGAGTTTATTTGAAAATTTATTTGCAGAAGATGGTGGGCCAAGTGATAGTGATACTATTCAAGATGAAATTGATTTTTTACAAGGGGGTCAAGAAACAAATCTACCAATTAGTGATTCAACTATTTCAAATCAACAAAATAACCAACCAACAAATTTTTTACAAATATTAAATCCAATAGGTCAAGCTCAAGCTAAAGCTAAAGAATTAATAGATCAAAAAAAAGAGGAACAGAAGATTGTTGATAAAAAAGAAAGTGATAAAGAGCCATCAACAATTATTCAAAGAAAAACACCGTTAATGAGTGGATCTAATGCCATGACAGGATATGCACAAAATATATTAGGAACTATTGATAAACTTGAATCTGAAATAAAAGGAATATCTGAAGAACAAAAAGGGTCAACGAAAAGAGCTGGTGCTATTTTAGAAGGACTAAAGAAAGCTAAACAAGATAGACTATCTAAAGTTAAAGAAGATGCACAAAACGAAGGTTTAATGGAGTTTTTAAATATATCAAAAAGAATATTTGAAGCCGATCCATCAAAAGGACTAGGAGCTATTGCCTTTGGGTCTTTAGCTGATTCAACCGATAAGTTTGTAGATATTGCAAAAAGAATTAAAGACATACCGGTTCAAGAACAAGAGATAGCTTTAGAAGCAGAGCTTGGTAAATTAGAATTAGGAGATAAAGAAAGAGCTATTGCAAAAGACTTTATTACTCAAAGATTAGCCACAACGACAGCTAGAATAAATGTTCTTGACAAAGTAACAACTGCTTTGGGTAAAGGTATAAAATCTTTTTTACCAACTAATAATGACATCAATGCTATCGCAAAAAGATTTTTGGGTAGGGAAGCTCGAGAACCAGAAGGGCAAAAAATACAACAATATGTAGACGAGGCTTATAAAGAAACTGCACAATTTGGAGAACAACAAAGAATGAAAGGTATTACAACACCAAAAGATGAATTAACTATGATGTTTACTAATCGTTTAGGACAAAAACTTATGAGTGATGAAAGCATTCGTAAATATAATCAAGAAAATACAGATGATTTTATTGATCCAACAGCTGGTAAGACTTTAGATAACCAAAAATTTAAAAAAGTGCAGAAAGGTTCAAATCAAACGGGTAGATAAATATGTTAGCTAATTATAAAACAGCTACCTTTCAAGAAACTCGAAAAGAATTATTAGACAATCAAGATAAAGGTAAGCTTACACAACAAGAAGAAATTAAAAAATTTCTACAAGACAAAGGTTACGATTATCAAGATTTTTTTAATGAAGAAGATAGGTATGAAGCCGACTATTATAAACAACAGCAGGAAGAACAAGAAAAAGGTGCTGTTGCTAAACAATTATTACCTGAAAGTGAAGTAGCTCGTCCTGAATTAACTGGACTAGGTGTTATTGATTCTCCGGTAAGAGTTGCTGGTAGAGCTGTTGGTGAAGCTACAACTGGATTAAAAGATACAATAGCTACTTTTTTTCCTAAGTTTGAAGAAAAAAGAGTTGAGATTGGTAATTTTTTAAGAGAGAGTTTACCAGAAAGTGTGCAACGATTTGTGTATCAAACTATGGATCCTTATCACGGGGGTGAAGGACTTGGGGCTACGGTCGAAGAAACAGCTGGAAAGATCGGATCTTACTTTGTTGGTTATGGTGGTGTAACTAAAGGTCTCCAAGGTATAGCTAAAATAACTCCAGGTGCTCGATCGGTAATGACTCAAACATCTCGTAAGTTAAAAAGAAAAGCTAGAAAAGCAGCTCGATTAACTGGAGCTGGAGTTCGTTTTGGTGCAGCCGCAACCATAGTAGAAGATCCAGAAGAAAATTTAGTAAATGTTTTAAACGAACAATTTCCAGAATCATTTGAGTTTCTTGAAAAATATACGATTGATCCAACCGATAAAAAATCTAAACAATATTTAGATGCTCTTGTAAACAATCTAGTAGCCGAAGGTGTGCTCACAGCTGGGGTAGCCACAGTTGGTGGTTTAGCTAAACTTTATAAAACTATTAGACGTAGTAAAACTGTTACAGAAAGATTTCCGTTAAAAGATTTTGGAAAAAAAGCTGGTCGATTAGATAAAATAGCTGCGGGATTATCATCCAGAATGGGTGTTGATGAGTCAACTATGGAGAAATTAATTTTAAGAGATAATGCCGCAAAATCAGCTGCAATAAAATCAACAGGTTTAGCTAGTGAATTAGAAAACTCTTTAAAAAAAATAGAGGGAATAGATGATAATTTTTTATCTGATGTTGTTAATCAAGCTTTACAAAGTAAAAACACAATAACACGATCTGTTGACGGTCGTAGATTTGAAACAGGAACTGATGCTTTAGAAGCACTTAGACAAAAGTCTCCAGAGGCAGCTAACATAGTTAAAGAAATGAGAGACAATATTGATGAATTATCTATGTCAATTAGTGATAAAGTTGGAGGAAAATTTTCAGCAACGATTGATAACAATCTTAAAACATATTTAAACACATCCTATAAAATATTTGATAATCCTGAATATCGTCAACAAATTTTAAAAAGAGTAAAAAATTTAAAAGATGATGATGAGGTAGTTCAAAATGCCATGATTTATATGCGAGAAAAACTTGGATCAGAGGCCACAGAAGAGTTAGCTCAAAAAGAATTAATTGAATTATTAACTGATAAAGGGTCAAGAGAATTTTTTAAAAGTTTAAGTGGAGCTAAAGGATATAATTTATTTGGTAGTTCTAAACCGACAAAACCTAAACTTACCGATTTTGATAATAGATTAAAAGCTTTATATGGAGAGGTTAAAAATCCATTTAGAAATTATTTAAATACATTTAATAAGTTATCAGTTATTAAAGCTGAACAAGATTTTTTAGATGAACTAGCTAGTGATCTTGTATCTCGTAACATAGCCAAAGTATCTCCTAGTGGTAGAGTGGATGATGGTTTAGTTAGTGTTGAAGATGCGGCAAAAGCTAGGTTAGATAAAATATTTGGTAAAAATTTAACTGAAGGAAAAAAATTAAATATTCTTGATGAGAGTAATAGAGAAATTATAAGCTCTTTTGTTACTCAACCTAACGTAAAAAATCCATTTAAAGATGTTTACGTAAATGAAAATTATGTGAAAGCTATTAGTGAGGGTTTAAATATGTTGGAACAACCAAGTGGTAATCCAATTATGAAAGCCTATGATTATTTTTTAAAAGCAAAAGGTTTATCACAGGTAATGAAAACAATCTACTCACCCTCAACACATGGTCGTAACGTCATGGGTAATGTTATGATAATGGGAGCAAACGGCATGATTCCTTTTGGTAAACAAGGCAGTCAAGCTTTTGCTGACTTAGGAAAAAGATTTGCAGGTGTATCAAATAAAGAATTAGGAGAACGATTAGCTCGATATTCTGAACTTGGTATAACTGATAGTGGAGTTGGTTTAGGAACAATAAAAGATAATTTAAATATGTTTTTAAGTGAGCCTGATAAATGGTTAGACAAATCTATAGTACAAAAAACTAAATCAGCACCTTCTACATTTAATAAAAAACTATTTCAATTATATCAAGCTGAAGATGACATATTTAAAATTATGCATTTTGAGAAAACAAAAGATTATTTAAAAAAAGCTTTTCCTAATAAAAATATTTCTGAGATTGAAAGTTTAGCTGCCAGTCGTACTCGTGATCTTATGCCCAACTATGCTCTTGTTCCTAAATATTTTAAACAACTAAGAGGTTTTCCTGTTGGAGACTTTTTATCTTTTCCAGCTGAGATGGTTAGAATTAGTAAAAATTTAATTAAATACACTCTTGATGATTTATCTTCTGGTAACTTTGAATTAACTAAACAAGGAGCTAAAAGATTAGCCGGACTAACAACTGTTGGTATAAGTGGTGACTATCTTAAAAATAAATCAATGATGTTAATGAACATTAACAAAGATCAAGATGAAGCTATTAACAATACTATACCATATTACGAACAAGATTATTCAAGAATATATTTAAGTCCTATTCAGAAACGAAAAGATGGATCAGTCGTAGTCGATTATGTAAATTTAGGTCCTGTTGATCCTTTTGAATATTTAAAATCAGCAGCTCGAATGGCACAAGATGCTGTGTTTAGTAATAAGCCAGTAAAAGGTGAAGAAGCTATGTATAAAATTTTTGATAGAACTCTATCACCATTTTTAGGTCCATCTATGATTGTTGAAAATTTTTTAAACTTACGTTTTAATCCTGATTCATCAGATTTTAGAACCGGAGCCATAGCTAGAGGAGTGGGTGGAGCACTTTATAAAACATTTGAACCTGGTTTTGTATCTAATTTAAGAAAAAATTTACAGGCCTATAAAAGTAGACAGTTAAGGGGCGATGAATATGGTGTCTATGATAAAGGACTACGATCAATTCCTGATGGTGATATAGATCTTATGGCTCACTTAGGAATAAGAAGGCAACGATTTGATATGACATCTTCTATACCATATAATTTTACACCGACGTTAAGATCCTACAGTCGTCCAGACACAAAATTAAAACAACTGTTAAGAAGTAGTGTGGGTGGACAATTTGATCCTATTCGTCCTGTAACTCAAGAAAGAATTTATGATGCATACGTACGAGCACAAAAAAATAGACTTGTAGATCAACAAAAATTAAGAGGATTAATTAAAGATTATAAAGCCATGGGTTTTGATTTGCCAGATATTATTGCATCATTTAGTAGATATGGAGCTTTGCCTGATAAAAAACTTGGTAAAAAAAGTAGACAAGCTTTAGAGTCATCTGATTTAAATTATTTTATTCCTGTTCCATATAGTGAAGATGTAACAGCTAGAGATATATATGGTTTACAAATACCTTATGATCAAATGGATGATCTTTATAGATCATTGAGTAATAATAAAATAGAAAAATAACACTCTGTCAAAATGTTGACATAACAGTTGACACTATAAATAAATAACTATATATCTATACAAATGAAAGATGTCCATGTGGCGATCGGTTGGGACTCCCGTGAAATAGATGCTTATCAAGTATGTGAACATTCACTTGTAAGACGTTCATCTATACCGGTAGCTGTAACACCCCTTATGCATAACAATCTACGATACTTTAGATTATTTAATCGTGAGTGGCGGATTGATAAAAAAGGACAACACTGGGATGTGGAGGACAATGCTCCTTTTTCGACAGAGTTTAGTCACACTCGTTTTCTTGTGCCAGAATTAGCCAGACGTAATAAAGTAAAAGGCTGGGTAATCTTTTGTGATTGTGATTTCTTATGGCTTGATGATATAAAAAATTTACTGGATGAACTTGATGATAGTTACCCTGTATGTGCAGTTCATTTTAATTATGAACCCGAAAGCAATACAAAGATGGACAACAAGATACAAACAAAATACAACTGTAAATTGTGGTCTTCTCTCATGGCTTTTAATATGAATCACAAAGCCAATAAAAAACTTACACATAGTGCTGTTAACGAAATGAAAGGTCTTGATCTTCATCAGTTTGCTTGGTTACCAAAGGGGCCTGGTAGTGTAGGAGAGATAAACCCACGATGGAATTATGTTCCAGGCATTATGGGAGAAAACACACCACTTCAACCCTCAGCTGTTCATTTTTCTTTGGGCGGTCCGTGGATGAAGGGCTTTAAAGATTGTGAGTTTTCAGACAAATGGTTTGCTGAAAGAGCACACAGAGAATATCAAACAGGAGATACATTAAAGGATATGAAATGTCTACATTTTCACTTGTAACATCATTTAGAGGCGACCATTGGAATATCTATGCCAAAGATTGTATAGAAAGTTTTATCAAACACTGGCCTGAAGACACCAAACTTTATGCTTATTATAATGATTGGCCCGAACGTGGTCTTCAATCGTACGATCCCAAAAGAGTAGAGTTTATAGATCTTATGGGTGCCTCCCAAGAGCTATGTGAATTTTTTAAAAAATTTAAAAGTCCAAAAGACACACCCAACTGGAGAACAGATGTTAAACGATGGGCATACAAAGTCTATACCGAATATGAGTTCTTTGTAAAGAATCCACCAAAGTGTGATGTAGGTATATGGATTGATGCTGATACTGTAACATACAATGACATACCCAAAGCTAAGCTTGAAGAGTGGATGCCTAAAGATAAAGATATAGCTGTGCTTGGTCGTGAAGCTGTAAATTATATTGAAGCTGGTTTTGTTATGATGCAGATGACAGAACTTAATAAAGCTTTGTTTGCAGATTTATTTGGAGTGTGGAACTCTGGTGAAATCTACAACTACAAAGAATGGCATGATGCGTTTGTGTTTACTAGAATCATGAATCTACATCAAGCACATGGTTTACAGATAAATAATCTGTCACCTCATTGTGCTGACCTCAATGCATTCGAAGCCTCACCCCTTGTGAGATACATGTATCACAACAAAGGTCTACTTAAATTTAAACAAGAACAAGCTGGTCAAGAACCGCCACAAACAAAAGTCAAAGCAACAAAGACAGAAGAATCAACTAAGAAACCTATCGTTGTTACACCACAGGACTGCATGCCTATAGAAGATATTCGTATGAATATTCTTACAAATGCTAAACGTCTGCCAATATCCATAACAAAACGGTGTCAATGGAATGATGAAGAAGTAGCTATTGTGTCGGCCGGCCCGTCACTTAAAAAAAGTTTTAGAGAGATACAACAATTACAAAACAGAGGAGTAAGAATTGTATGTGTTAAACACAGTCACAATACTCTCCTTGAAAATAATATCCAACCGTGGGCTTGTACAATATTAGATCCAAGACCCTTCAATGAAAAATCTACACATGGTTATGTACGTAAAGAATTGTTAGCTGAGCCACATCCACGAGTAATGTATTGGGTAGCAACTATGTCTAACCCCGATGTGGTTACACACTTGCTTGATAAGAAAGCAAAGGTTGTAGCTTGGGATGCTTATTGTAATGCAATAGAAGGATGGGACTTTTTCAAAGATAGACTGCTTATCACGGGTGGTACATGTGCCGGTATGAGATCAATAGGATTATTACACACCCTTGGTTTTAGAACTATGCATCTATATGGTTTTGATTCGTGTATTGAAGGTGAACCAGAAAACAAGGATGAGTTAGCTGAAGACGGTCGTAAGAAATGGTTGAAGGTATCGGTTGGTGAAGACAACAAACCATACTGGACAACGGGTGAATTACTGGCTCAAGCTCAAGACTTTGAAAAGCTTATGCAAAGAGAAGAGATAGATCTTGATATTCATGTTCATGGTGATGGGTTAGTTAAAGCATTATGGGACGACGGATTAAAAGATAAGATAGAAAAAACAACATACAAGGAGATCTTCGATGACATCCCGTAAAGTAGTAGGAGTATTTTTAAACTCTGCCACACATCAACCTCACGTTAATACACTCACAGCCATGACTCATGGTATTAGAGAGACAACAGATAACCTTGTTTTCTTATCTAACTCTACGAAGTATATGGATTGTGATGTGGCTATCATCTTTGGGTCATGGAAAGACAGACATACGCAACATCACATTTTAAAAAATGATGTCGTAAATAATCACAAAGGTGATTTATTAGTAGTTGAGACTCCGTTACTTGGCAGAACTATAACAGAAGATCATAGATACTACAGAGTGGGTAAAGGACATTACATGGACTCACTGGGATACTTTAATAATAAAAACTCTGATAAAGATAGATGGGGTATTATTAGAACTGATCTTAGCCTTGATGTAAAAGACTGGAGAAAAGATGGTAAACATATAATGTTTCTTATGCAACTACCAGGAGATGCGGCAACAGCTGATGTTGATATTCTTAAATGGTTACAAGATGAAATAGTAAAGTGTAAAAAAATATCTGACAGACCTGTTAGAGTTCGTATGCATCCGTTAATATCATCTTATGACCTATCTAAATTTGAAGAGTTTGTGGAGAAACAAAAAGATGTTAGCATGGTGTTCGGACATAAAGATCCGATTGCAATGGATCTGGAAAACTGTTGGGCGACGGTTGCCTTTACAAGTGGAGGGGCTGTGGATAGTTTGCTTGCTGGTATCCCTGTTATTACACCTAGTCCTCTTAACTTTGCTTATCCAATATCATCCCATTCCATAGATGATGTAGAGAATCCAAAGATGGAAGACCGTCAACAGCTACTTAATGATCTAGCTTACACACAATGGACCGTGACCGAGATGGCTCATGGTCTACCTTACAAACATTTACTAGCCAATGACTGATAATAAAGATAAAGACAAAGAAGATGTCGTTGTAAA
>TARA_R100001440_G_scaffold31645_1_pt1 | contig 15858 bp, 18 predicted proteins | sample TARA_R100001440 | Tara Oceans TARA_R100001440 (sample SAMEA2622112) | marine metagenome | biome: marine biome (ENVO:00000447); feature: surface water layer (ENVO:00002042); material: "saline water (ENVO:00002010), including plankton (ENVO:xxxxxxxx)" | depth 5 m
AATCATTACCTATATGTCAATAGATTAAATTGTTTTAATCCATTCGACAAACTTCCTGTAATACCGAACAAACAGGCTCGGCTTTTTGTGAATTGTTGTTTTATGAATGTGCAGTTTTAAATATTTAGTATTCATAATAGTAATCTCCATTATCTAATTTTTCTTCTTGTTTAATCAGATCACTAACATGTTCGTGACCATGTTCGCCAAATTTTTCTTTGACCAGGATCAACGCTTGTTTGTTCGTTTTACCTTCATCATTTAACAGACTACCGAAATATTCTTCGACTTCAATTAAAAGATTGTTTTGATAAGCAGTCATAATTATTCTCCTTGTGCTTTGTTAAGTTTGTATTCAGTTTGTTTTGTGCCGTAGGCTTTGTTACCGACCTTTTTGGCTTTGATCCAGATACGCCTGGTGACATTACCAAACCTATCCCGAAATCTTCTCCAATGACCACAACGCCAATGTTCGCATTTAGGCGTGCCGTGACCTGTAAATTCACGCTCATACCTCTTAACACCCCTTGGCTTTGGTAACTCAATAGTCATCAAAGAATACTCATTAAATGGAATTGCTTGACCCCGAGAAATATGTTTAATCTTTTTTGTTTCTCTTTGTTTTTTCTTAAAAATTACATGATCAAAATTAAACATTGCCAATGCAGCTACTAAAAACTTGGCTTGCCCTCTAATAAATGAATAAGAAATATCCATAGCTTGCATTTCAGTTTTACTATCCAATCTAATTTTATCTTTAATATTTTTTTCAGGTGTCATCCATTGCAAAGCATAACTCTCTGCCCAAATCAATTTTGAACAAATCGATGCAAAATCTCCTTGTGCTGCAACTCTATGACAAGCACTACGATTAAAACCTTTTCCAGTTAAAGCATTTTGACCATAAACAAAGTCTTTACCGCCATTCATTTTGTAAATAGCACTAATCTCTTTAGCTCTTCTTTCAACACCTTGTGCGAAACGTTCACTATAATAATGGAAATAATCCTCACCGAAAAAAGAAATGCCTGGCCAAGTTACTTGATCTTTACCATCTACGTGACCTTGATCAAATCTATATTTGTAAGTGGGAGTAAACATATTTGTGCTATTTCTAATTTCTTCAACCCTTTGATTAAAATTAAGCTCACTATCTGATACATTTGCAATTTTAAAAGAAAAAGGCGATACACACCATTTACCAAACTTATTTTTGTCAACCCTTGGTAAACTCTCATTTTTAAAACGAGTTTGAAGCATATGCTCAACCGCATCGTCAGTAATTTGAGTCCAAGGAATAAAATGCGTTCCATCATCATCTTCAAATAAATGATAACCTTTTCTTTTACTCTGAAATAAATCAACCATTCTTTGATTAATAAAAGGAACTAAAGCTGGGTATCTAGTCGCAAAAAACTTTCTATACGCTTTAAACAAAGCCATTTCATTAAATTCAATAAACATATTAGGAAATGGTGGCTTTGCAATTTCAATGGCCTTCATAAAAGCTTTTGGCTTAACCATTGATGCTTGCACCAGATTGTATAACAAAGAATCATCAATAACAAATTTTTTAGATTGAACTAAATCAACACGCACCTTTTGAGCTGTTCCATGTGCATATTTATGATTCTGAAAATTTACTAAATTCTTTTTAGGATTAGACAAAGCAGCAATAATCTCGCTTGCCATCATCGGTTTATCAAATGTTTGTTCAGACATATTATCTCCTATTTATGCTAGTCTAGGATAGTAGTATAGGAAATGAGTGCCAAATGTCAAACAAAAAAAAGACCCAGATTTCTCTGGGCCCTTTTCACAAACATTTTAAAACAAAAGGAATGGTGCAATGAAACACCATTTTCTTTATACTATATATATAGGGCTTAATTGCCTATGTGTCAACCTATATCATCTAAAATAGTTCTGGAAAAGAGATGTGTATGATTTCTTGTTACACGCCCATATTCGATTTCTTTGAGTGCTCTAGGATCATCTTCAAATCTTTCATCAGTCTCTACATCAGGTAAAGGTTTAAAATCTGATTTGTTGTTGTGCATGGTAAGTAATTTTGCTTTGACACAACTTTTACAAAGGGTGCCATACTTTCGTTTTGTTTTTATAATAGGTAGCAGCTTATCACATTCACAACATCTATCATATTTTTTCATTTATGGACCTCTCCCTAATTATATATTGTCCCTCGCTGTTGAAGCCTCATACTCACCTCGACTCATCGGGCCATCACAAGCACCAAGCCATTTTCTGCCACCGCTTACGCTAAACGAATACTTAGCTATCATACCTTCTTGAATTAGATCTCTCACTAATCCATCTAAAATTCTTTGTGTGCTATTGTTTAAAACTTTAGGAGCATCAGCATCACTCATCATTCGTTGAAGTAAAGCGTCTGCACCTGATTGTTGTGTCATAGCCCTACCTTGATCTTCACAATTAATAATCCAGTTATACAATGCAGTTTTCTTAATCTCTCTATTAGTTCCGCTATGTAATCTTTGAATGTCATCGCTTCTGTCAACTAATAATCCGCTGTGCATATCTCTTATAAAATGTCTGATAGCCCTATTTGCTGGACCATTAGATTTAACTACTGCACCATCAAAGCACCTATTTCTTTGATAATCAATTCCTAAATCCTGGCAACGTCTACGGCCAGTAGCTTCATCAACTTGCCATAATGCAAAAGCACAACGTACACCATCAACCAAAGCTGACGTACCTCTAATCATGTTTCTTGCTTGTTCGGGTGAACTAACAACTAAGTCCTCTTTAATTTTAGTCATATGATGACACATAATTACAGATGCACCAGTTTCTGTAGCTATTTGTGCAAGTAATCCAGTTAAAGCTGCACCCGCTGCAGGATCTGCATTTACATCAGCATGAACAAATGATGCTAACGGATCAAATACAATCAGCTTTAAATTAGTCATTTGCTTTATTTGTTCGTAAAGTTTATCAAATTCATCACTGGTCCTGTAGCCCTCATGTGTTTCTTGCATTATAGGAAACACACCACCGACATTAGGCAAACTTACAATTCTTAGCTCGTGTTCAAAATTATTTCTATGATTGTCTATATCAAGTCTTTCAACTCTTCGGTGCATTTCATCTTCATCATCTTCAGCAGTAAATATTATTGTATTGCCATATTCGTTGATCAAACCACCAAAAGCAGTGGACATTGACTGACCGCTTGATACTTTCATTGCCAGGTCTAAAGTCATCATACCTTTACCAGCATCACCAGCCGCAGAAAATATAATAGGGACACCAAGCGGTAATGTTTCACCTATCAAAAACTTTTGCTCTGGTGCTTGACCAACAAATCTATTTATAAGCAAAGACTCATCTAAAAGATTAATGTTCTTTTTAACTTGCTTTATATTTGTATTAAGAAACTCATTGATATTAAATTGTTCGGCTATGGCATCAACCACATCCCATCTCTCTGGCTTACCTCTTGGCGGTGTAAGCATAGTAACTGACTTAGCATTTGCATTCATAGCTAAGTCCTGGACAAGTTCAGCTACCTTTTTACCCGCTGAATCATTATCTGGCCAAATAATTAGTTCTTTGTCTTGTAATGCTGAAAAGTCAAACAAGTTAGCTGACTTTCTTGAAAGCATACCCGCACCACCCATAGTGCAAGTCGCAGTATATCCTAACTGATTAAGTGCATCAGCACACTTTTCGCCCTCGACCCAAATGATTTTATCTGAGGCAAGAATGTTCGGTATGTTATACAGGGGCCTAACATCAGGCATTCTTGGATATGTGCTTTGACCAGTAAACTGTCTAAATTCTTTTTTAGGTTTACCATGTCCATCTAATACAGGATTACCTTCTTGATCAACAGTATTGTATCTGCGAACAAGACATAATATCTCACCATGTGCATTTAAATATCTATGTTCGCTATCGTAAGGCGTATTAATATTTATTTGTTCTTTTAATTCAGTGTTGATTACTGGATGCAAACTTTCATCAACTGGTCTTGTGTCCGATACATAGTCCTCAAAATATTCTTTTATTTCTGAAAGTTTCATCCCCCTACCCTCCATCATAACCTTAACAATGCCTCCTACACCATCAGATCCATTAAAGTCTTGACCTTTCATAAAATATGGAGACCTTGGATTAATGTCTATTTTAAGAGATTTACCTGGCTCACCATGAAGTGATCCGATTGTAAATAGATTACCTCTCATAACACCATTGGGGTAAGTATCTCTTAATATATCTATTTGCTTTTGAGCAGGCACTCTTTCACTAATCAAATCTACTAGTTCTCGACTAGACATAGGTTGTTTTTTATTGCCAAAATTTACTATGTTCATTACCATCTCCCTTGATGGCGGCACCTTGCTACCTTCCGTGTCGCCATCAACTCGCACTCCAACAAGTGTCTGTGAACTGACAAAACCTACAATCAAACATATCTTTGTTAAATGCAATTCTTGGTAACATTACATTTTGCTCAACTGCTTTAAGTATATCAACTGCTTTGTCACTGGCATATTGAGCAAGCTCTTGATTGAACGGCACCAGTTCATAATATATTTCACTTGTATTTTTATTTATAACTGTGAATAAACATGGATTATCAGTTAGCTCCATGTAAGCTTGATATAAGGCAACTTGAACCTCGTAAGTATGATTAGCCTTTATACCTTTCATCTTGAAATCTCTAAACTTTTTTTCGTTTGCGGTTTTACACTCCCATAACATAGGGTACTTAACATTAAGTGGACCGCTGCAAATCACGCCATCTATGTGGCCTTTTATCTTTTCTTCTGCTATTGCAAAGCCGTATTGTTTGCCATTAGAATCTATTGTTCGCAAATCAAAACCAGCGTTTCTTATCCAACCAGCCATGCTATCTTCAAGTTCATGACCAAACTGAAATATACGATAAGTTCTTGCATCAAAATCTTTACCAGGATCTGGCTTAGTGCCCAAAAACATATACTGAATCTTTCTGGAGCATTTATCGCCCAAGACAGAGCTGCCTAAATAATCTCGTTTAGGTTGCTTTTTATTACTTTCGACAAATTTTTTGTCAATGACATCCTCAAAAAGGGATGTCATCTTCTGTAATGGGCTTGTCTGACTCTTCATAGTCGCCGACATATTTAAGAAGTAACCCATTGAGCTTTTGTCTGTCATGTTTGTCATCTTGATCTACCTTCATTGAAAATTGTATTATAAGTATTGCTGCTAGTATTTCATCTTCTGTTATCTCATTTAGTTTTTTATTCCAACCAAATATATTAAATAATTTACCTAAGTTTGTTAGTGCATCGTCTCCGATTCTGGGCTTATCCATCTACCTTCTCCTACTAATTGTTCGTTACTAAAATGTCCCTGCAGCACTTCATGACCTTCAAAGAAAGCAGAAAAGCTCAAGTACAAAACCATATTTTTGTTTTTTTTAATTATATCAAACAAAGTATCACCTATTTTATCACTGATTTGATCAGGTGATTGTGCAAAAGAAAATGGTAAATACAAACCACCCTCTTTTGTCTTCTCTACACCAGCAGAATTTTCTTCCTGCATTGTGTATTTAACTAACATTCTTGCCATCTTTTGCCTCAATTGCTAATGCCGCATATCCAATAATATCAATCATATTATCTTCAACTCTTGGATTTTGACTGTTTCTAATTTGCTTAATACCAATCATAGCTCTATATACATCATGAATATCAAGCGGTTCTTTTAACTTTTTTCTTAATAATATATTCCATATTTGAGCTATATATGTATGCGTTTCTGTAGCATCACCATGAGATTTTGCTCTAGGTCCGTTTATAATTAAGTCAACTTTTTTTAACGCTTCACTACGCTGCATTATTATCTCCTTCGTAATAACTTAAAATTTTGTCATCAATTTCTTTTTTATTCCACAAATAATTTAACCAACAAGCAGCTTTGTACTTATTCCAACTAAAATCCATAGGTCTAATGAACACATTATGTCGTGCTAGAGCATCTTTTTGTTTAAATGTTACCGCTTGATTTAGCCATCTTTTACCTTTCCTAGCACCATCACCATCTTCAATGCCCCTTAGAAAGTCGTCAGCGGCTGCAATTGCTTGTTCCTTAGTGCCAACACTAATGATTCTCAACCTACCTCTATCACGCTTTACAACGCATACAGATATGTTGTCTAAATGTGCGACCAGGCCAAAACCATTAAATCCACTTGCCATCATACATCTACCATTCTCAAAAAGATCTAACCATCTAAATGGAGATCTGTCTATTAAATCTACCTCTGTCATAGTAAAGTTTTCAAGTGCTTCTTTATTATCAGCACCAAACTCATGGCCACAAATAGGACACTCACGACTTGATAATGGTATTTCTGATTGACATTCTGGACATACTTTTAGCGGTGTTGCTCCTTGTTTTGTTTGTTGATCTCCATCTAAATCAACACCCTCATCTAATGAGCCATGTGTCAAAACACTGGTGCCAAAATCTAACACAACACAATCTTTCTTAATAAGTCCTGGATATTCCTCTTGGCTAATTGTTCGCAATCCACGACCAATCATTTGCACCATTGTAGATTTGTATGAGCATGGTCTTGTTAATACAATGCAACTAATTGGTGGTGCATCAAAACCCTCAGTAAGAACTGCTACATTAACAACAACCTGGACATCTCCACGCTCTAAGTCTTTAAGTATCTGCATTCTTTCTTGGGATGGTGTGTCGCCAGTAACTATTTCTGCTCTTATATTGGCTCTTCTAAACTCATCACATACATCTTGTGCATGAACTATGGTGCTACAAAAAACTACAGTTTTTCTTTGACCAGCTTTATCTTGCCACTCCTCAACAATTCGTTTGTTGATAGCTCTTTTGTTCATAATTCTTTCGACTTCTGACATATCGAAGTCTGTTACTGTTTTGCGAACATTCGCTAAATCTTTCTGTACGCCTACATCAATGACAAATGTTTTTGGCGGCACCAAAAATCCCTCTCTAATTAAAGTGCTAATCTCAATCTGATGTGAGCAATTAGTAAATACTTTGTTTAAACCTTTTCTATCTCCACGATTAGGTGTTGCGGTAAAACCAACGATCTCTACGGAATTGTTCGCTTGTCTAACTTTATCAATGATACGCATATAAGTATCAGCTACTGCATGATGACTTTCATCAACCACAACTAAGTCAAAGTGATTGATGTTATTTAGATTGTTGTCTCTTGATAATGTCTGCACCATGCTAAAAATGGTATTACCCGACCAGTCTTTTTCTGATCCATCTACAATGCTAGTTGTAATGTTAGGATTAACCTTAGAAAACTTAGTTCTATTCTGTCTTACTAATTCATCTCTATGTTGCAGAATAAGAACCTTGTTACCTATTTTAAATCTTTTGCCTACCAAGGCCGATAACATAATTGTTTTGCCTGCTCCTGTGGGTGCAACTACAATTGTGTTCTTATGTTTGTCTAAAGCAGTCGAGGCATCGTCTACTGCTATCTTTTGGTATTGTCTTAAAATCATGTTTGCTTCCTAGTTTAATGGGTAGCTTTGCGGTATCGGTGCTACCCAAACCGACTCTAGCAGACTAAGAAGGAGTCTTACCGCTAGAACCTAGAACCACTTAGTTGTTTTGAGCCCAGGGTGCAGGCTTAAAACCACCGCCTTGAGGTGGTGTGCCACCCCCTTGCGGAGTTGTTGGTGGTGTATTACTTCCGCCGTTACCAATATAACCATTTTCGCCAACACATAAGGTGCCAACTAATTTATTCTTATCTTGATAACCATTGGTGCCTTTTTCAATACCAATCTTTGCACAAAACTCCATGCCATCCATAACCTCAAGACCGCTGATATTTCTAATCTTCATGGCCTCTGGTGAGATGTCGGACTTTGATAAACCTTTGGCACTATCAACAATATCCTTAATTGTTTGCAAGCCAATCTCTTTGGTATAAAAAACTCCAGTATCTGGATTTACTTTACCACCATCGAGCATGATATTTTGCCAAAACTTACGTCTTTCAAATTGACCAGCACAAACTGTAAATTCGCACTCAATCCATTTGGTTCTACCATTAGTTTTGAACATTGGCTCTTGCGAGTATTCAGTTAAAACCTCACCGCCTCTTTTAAGGTTTACAATAACACGAGCTACTGTTCCTGCTGGGATAAGTTCAAAATCACCCCCACCGCCACTTGACGATACATTACTAAAATCAATCATTTATTTACTCCCTTCGCTAGAATTAGGTGATGCAAACTCTAATTTTTTAGATACATCACGACCACTGATTTTTGTTAATAATTTGCCTAAATGAGGTTCTTCAAGAATCTCAAGTTGACCTGACCTATCCTTTGCAGGATAGCCCCATTCATTGAGTGTTTGACAAACAAATGCTCTATATGGCGGATGTTCGTCTCCACCTGGCATAACTGCCATAGTAATAACTTCGTCAACAATGCCAGGCAGTTCACGGCCAGTCTTTGAACCCTCAATCTGTAGTTCATAATTGACCCTGCCATACTCGTCTACTTTCTCATCGAGAATGCCAACAAAGATTACATTCTTAGATCTGATATGCTGGAGTTGTGTTAACCAACCCATCATCTCACGACCTTGCATACCATAGACCGCTCTTGTGTCTACTTTACCAGTTCTATCCGATTTATTATCTGGATGACCATAGCAATGCTGAAAACAAAGTCTGCCTGCAACTGTAATACTATCAACAAAAATAGAATCATATTTCTTCATGATTTCCATTTGATCTCCATACATTTGCGACACTCTTTGAAACTCAATGTTGCTATAAGGTTGATCTGGTGTTAATGCTGGATTAGGTCCACCAAGAAAACAAGCAAAATCTCTGCACTCTTCCCAAGTTTTAGGTCTGATTACATCAATAGGCCAGTTTTCAATAGCAGCATCTCCTGCCTCTAAGTCCATAAATAATGTCGTATCTGGATCAAGAGTACGAGCAAGAGTTGTCTTACCCACACCACTTGAACCACAAACAACAATTTTATGACCACGTTTTTCTTTTAATCGCTCTTCGGCTGAAATAATTTTAAGAGCCATTTTTATTCTCCTTTTCATCTGGGATTTGAATTTTGATAAAAACATGACCATTTGACATACTTGATAAATGAAATTTGTATGGACATGTCTTAATCCAATCTAAGACTTCTTGTACACGTTCAACATTACTCATCTTATGATCCATCAGTAATATCGATAGATGTACTCATAAGCTGAACAGTTCTATGCTTTTGCAACTTATCTTTGATTGCAGGCGGAGCACTATTGTACTTTCGCTCATCAATACCATAAGTGATCTTAGCATAGTGCTTGGCATCATCTTCTGACAGGTCGTTCATAAATGTTTGAACAAGTCCATCTTGATCCCAAGTAACTTTTTGCCTTAGAGTAACTTTTACTTTGAAACCACCCTCGTTAAGAGTTGTTGATCCATAGTCTTTATTATCATTGTTTAACTTTTCTTTAGCAAAATTACCAAATCTAAGCTCAAGCTGTTTATTCATATCAGCTTGTTTGTTTTTAATATGCTCTAATTGCTGCTTCAAATCCTCTCGGTATCTAAAGACATCAGCAATGGGCATAGTTTGAAAATCTAAGTCCATAATAACTCCTTCTTTTAAAATTAAGCACTAGATACCTACAAAATAGGCACACATAACCTGTTTGTCAACAGTATTTATTATTTTTTTTTGTAGGATAGATGAATATCTATATTGTGTATGGCTTTCATCATCTTTTTTTTAAGCTTAAACTCTGGTGTAAGTATGCCTTTTGCATCTTCAACAACCAGTTTTGAAAGTCCATCTTCTTCTTCAAGTAAATATCTAAAATCTGCTATATAATCACAAATTTTAACATCATTAATACTTAGTTCATATTTAATTTGTCGCTCTAATTGCGTAACAATACCAGCTCTTTCCATAGCTTTGAGTTGACCCCAACGCTCTGCTTCCCATCTACTATCAAACTTTAGCCCCATAGCTATAGTTTTTTTTGCAAAATACTTATTGTTGCTTGTTCTGTTTTTTTTGGGTATAAATGGGTATTTATGAGTCATGGAGGTAGTATAATGACAGATACATCAAAATTCAAGTCAATAGGTGTTGATATAGAAACTTACAACAAACTAAAAATAATTTGTGATCAAGAAAGAAGAAACATACGCTTGCAGGTAGGTTTGTTAGTAGACAAAGAATGTGAAAGACTTGGTATTAATAATAATAAAGTATTAGGTTTAGGTGGACTCAATCGCTCTCATTCTTGAAATGAGACGATTTGCTCTATTTGTGACTTGCTTATGCCACCTGGAATCTTCCATTTGAACTGCACACTCATTCCAATCTTTGTTCGCTATTGCAGCACGAAACTTTTTAAAACCACTTAATCTGGGCCTGCCCATATTAAACATCATATTCGCACAGATTTTTTGTACTTCATCTGGTAAATCATCAAAGTTTTCAAACAATTCTTTGCACTCTGATATTGTTACTTCAATATCTTTTGCAAATAGCTCATTAACTCTTTCCTCAGATACTTCTGTGCCTACAGGTTTTCCATGTTCCTCATCCCACTCAGTTATGAGGTGGCCAATTCCTAGCGTAGGTAGGTTGAGGTGGTCGAGGTACACGGACATTACTTTGCCCTCGTCAGTTGCTATTTCTTCTCTTAACTCGTCTATGTTCATCTATTAAATATTTCTCCAAATTGTTCTATGTTTGCTGATAATGGTGATTGAGGCTTACGTCTAGCTGCTATCGCTTGATCTGTTGGATTTAAACCTAATGCAGCACCAACGCCTGGACTTGTTACATCTATATTTCCTATCGCACTGACATTAGAGGCGGGTGAAACATTAAAAGAACCTATACCTGTATTAATTGGTCTCGGTTTCAAACTTGGATCTTCTGGACCCACTGCTTGAGCTAATGCTTGTCTACCAACTCTTGCTACGTTATCTAAAGTAGTTAAAGCACCTTCAACTTTATTGGCTGCGTTTTCTACTGTTGATGCAACTCTGTCATTTACTGCTTCACCATTTGCGTCATTTCTACGCAAGTTTTTTTGCATATTTACATATCTTCTAGCAACCTCTGGATCACTTCCAATTTTATTAAATATTTTAAATTTAATTATATCTCTATATTTGTTTATAGGGTTTGAAGTATAAGCCGCTGCAGCAACATTACCCTCACGACCTATGTCATTTAAAAAATCTAAGTCTTTTGCAAATTCTCTTAATGCTGTAACAGAGTCATCTCCTAAAATTGTTCGCAATACGTTATCATCAAAACTATCTAGATGTTTTAATAATTGTGATGCTGCTGCTTTACTACTAAACACATCTCCATCTACACGAGATAAAATATCTTCAACAACGAAAGTTCTAATATCTTCTAGAGCTTTAGGATCTTTCTCAAAAAACTTCATAAACTTTTTAGCTTCATTTAATGATATTCTTTTTGGTGTAGCTAAAATTTGAACTGCGTCTATCGGATCTAATGTCCCTTCGTTAAATTTTTTAATTATTGTAACTTCTTGTGCTTTAGCAAAAGCTTCTTTTGCTTCTGCTACGTCTTTTAAAGCCTGCACTAAAGGTTTATTTTGATCGGTAGATCTTCTAACAATTTGTTCTATTATCTCATTATCTAATTTGTCAGTTCCAGATCGAGCTATTATTTCGCCTAATTTTTTTACTTCATCCCACTGGTCACCAAAAAGCTGTTTGCCAGTATCTCCTAGTTTTTGAATATGATTGTTAAAAGCAGAACCACTAAACTTGCCGCTTGTTAACTCACCAAATTCATTTAAACCAGTTTTTTGCAATCCTTTTTCTAAGTAAGTTCTACTTAACTCACCTCTCAACAACTCTGCTTCTTGATCTCCCAATGCCTTAAATAATTGTTTTAATCTTTCAGGACTATCTTGCTTTATTACTCTTTCAAAAAATCTGTCTATTTCAAATTTTCTTTTTTCTGTGTTTTTACCAAAATTTCTTAATGATCGTATAACTCCAAAAGTATCCAAATCTTCAAACATTTGACGTTGGGCTTTATAACGTGTCATTACAGTTTTTCTTAGTTCAGATGCTTCTTGTAAAGCATCTCTCTGTGCTTTAGTTAAATTTTTCAAAGCAGTTAAGTCAGATAAGTTGGTTCCTTCAACTAAATCGTCTAAATCTCCTATAAATTTATTTATTTCAGGACCTAATTCTCTTTGAAACAAAGCACTTTCTCTATAAAGAGCATCGTTAAATTGTTTTCTTAATAATACAACTTGTCTAAAACTAGCGTGTTCGCCTAACTCTCTAAAAGCTTGAAGTGCTTGTTGCATCGATGGGCCCGCAGTTTGTAAACCACCAGCCTGCTCTATTAAAGTTTCGAATTGTTGTTTTAAAGGACCTGTTGGAATAACTTGTGCTACTTGTGCATTACCTCTACCTTTTATGTTTACACTTTGTAATATTTTATCTATTTCAGCAAAATCTTTAGCTATATCTTTTTCAAAACCTTGAAAAGCATTATCTATGGATTTTAATATTTGCTCGTTAATAGTTGCATCATTTTTTGTAGCTTTTTGTATATAGTTAATACTATCGCTTACTGCTTTCATTGCAGAATCTGATGCTGCTTGTTGAGTTTTTTTGAGTTGATTAAATTGATTTTTTGATAAATTTTCAAATCCTTCTGTTGCTGCGGCTGCTGAACCTCTAGTGTGGTCTCTTCTTAATTCAGCCGCTTTTTTTAAAGCCGCTTCAATATTTCTTTCAATTCTTGTTGAATCTCTCATTACATTTTCAGCAAATTTTTGTTGATAAGCAACCATACCAGGAGCACCTAACCTTTCGGCACTTGGTAAAAATCCCTCATCAAGCAATCTATCTGCACGGGCTAAATTGTCATCTTTTACTGTTTGTAGTTTGCCTGCTCGATCAGCTATTTTTCTTGTTCCACCAATTACAGCACGCCCTGCTCTAAACACAATACCACCAGCTAATTCAAATCCACCAGCTAATGCAGCCTCTGTTAATACATCGTCTAAAACTTCTGATGCTGTTTGTTTTTGCACACCTAATAAGCTTTCAACACCCTCTTCTAAACTTTGTCCTATAGCAGCACCAGCCGCCGCACCAGCAGCACTTGTAAAAAATCCAGGTAATCCAATAATTGCACCACTGATAGCACCAACTGTTTCAGGTACAAATCCAGTTAAGTCAGCTATATCTCCAAAAGAAAAACCCTCATCTTCAATAACTAAATTTTTATTATCTTTTGGTTCAATGCCTCTAAGCCTCTGTCCAGCGGGTGTTAAAGCTAATCTTCCAGCACTATCTTTTGTATAACCACCCATGCCAACAAGATTGATTAAAATTGCCTCTTGATCTTTGGCAGTTTCACCAAATGACAATAGTGATCTAAGACCAGAATCAGCACCAGTTTCATAATCAAAATTTTCGTCTTTTTTTGTGCCCTGATTTATTAAATCTTTAAAATCAGTTTGTTTAGTTAATGTGTTATATTGAACTAATTTTAATAAATTATCGACATCTTGATCGTTATTTTCTAAAGCTTGGAACGCAGCAAGACGTTCTTCTGGTTTATCAAATACGTTAGTTTTTAAAGCGTCAAAAAGAGTCAATCTTTCTTCTGGAGTCATATTGCATACCTACGCAGTTGTTCCAAGAAATTTAGATTCATATTCTTGTAGTTTTTTTTGTTGTTCTTCATTTAAGCCGCCACCAAAATTTAATTTTATTTTTTTATTTTGTAAACTGTTAAATCTATCAACACCTTGTTTAAGTTGTTGCTCTCTATTATTAATAATATCTTTAAATACTCTTTGAACAGCGGCTTTTAAATCTTCAGGATTTTGAATGAATTTTAGATCACCAACTATTTGTGCAACTCTTTGTCTATCAGCATCTGATATAGTTTTACCTGTTTCTCCAAGTATCTGTGGTGCATACTTTGCTTGTATTCTATTAAGCAACAATCTAATTTTTCCAGTGCTAGTTTGTTCATCTTTAAAGTTAACACCAAAAGCAGCACCTAAATTAGTTAAATAATCTCCAGTTTGTCTAAAAACATTAACACCCTCGTTATTTATTTCATTTATTAATTCTGCAAACTCTGCTTTTCCATTATCAATATCTTTTCTCATTTGTCTAAACCCTGTTTCAACGGCATCAGAATCTCCAAGAAAAGCAGGTTTGTTCGCTGCACCAGGACCTGTATAATTTCTATCAGGAAACTGTACAGGAACTTTAAATATTCCTTCAGCACCTTCAAATAAAGGTAGTTCACCTTTAGAAGACATGTACTTTTTGCCAAGTTCAGGTGTTTTTAATGCAGCAGTTAACACAGCTTGATATCGTGATTCAGGTATGATTTCAAAATTGTCACTAAATTGTTTATTTTCTATTAGTGCATTTAATTCAAATGAGTTAAGCGGAACAGTTTCAACTTTATCGATATTTTCTGCAAGACCTTTAAGACCGCCTTTGCCTTTTGCCACAATAGTATAATTTTTTCTGTCTCTTGCAGCAGCCTCATCTTCTCTTTTCCTACTAAAAGCAAACTGTCCAGCTTTTGCACGAATAGATTTTGCTTCACTTACTGCTTTACTGAACTCAGGTAAAGCTGCTTCACCAGCTTCACCAACAGAACCAAGTATGTTACTAATGTTAAATCCTTTACCCGCTCTATTTTGCATTAAAGCTAAACCAAAAGACATCAAAGCTTGTTTTGTATCAGGCTCACCTGATATGTCTAATCCCGTAACTTTTCCAAATTCTTTTATATAATCATCATATTCTTGCACATCTACACCAGGTCTAACATTATCTAATATACTGGATAATGAAGATACAACAGCCTTTTTTGCTGGCGTGTCAGCACCTTTTATTACTTTATCAGTAGCTCCAGTTGAAGTGGCTAAATCTGAATCAAAATCATCATCATCTTTTTTGTTAGACTCTTTGTCTGTGGTTTCGCTAACTGTTGGCTTTGCTTGATTAATGATGTCTGTTAAAGCTTTTTGACCTTCTGATGTAAAAATGTCCATACCAGGAACGTCTTCCATTTTTAATGCACCTGTTTGTCCTGGTGCTGTTCCAGGCAAAAGAGGAGTGCCGACTGATGGTAAGTCTAATTCTAAACCACCTGTTTCTGTAGCAAATTGTGTGCCTCTTCTTAGCCTCTCGTCATCGCTTTCTTGACCTGCAAATTGACTTATCCCTTTAAAAAATCCTGGAATGTTTGAAACAATATCAGCACCAACTTTTAAAGGCCTTGCCATATCTCTTTTTAAAGCATCAAACTTAGTGCCTCTTGTAGCAAATTCACCAAATCTTGGGTCTCCTTTAACACCAAAAAATTCATCATCTGTAAAGGCTCTAACATTTTCACCAATTAACTGACCTAAACCTTTACGTCTATCAGGACCAATTAATCTTTCTAACAAAGAAGGATCAATGCTCATTATTCCTTGATTTCTTGGTGCCATGTTACGCTCTTCTTGCTGTTGGCCCACCACTAAAAGGTGCTATTTGTGACAATGTAGTATAAGCACCTATTCCTTGTAAAAACGGGTTAGCAGCGGGTTGTGTAGCTTGTGTAAATGTTGAAGGAATGCTTGAACTTGGCATGCCTTGTAATAAATTTTGACCTATTTGCAATCTAGTAAAAGGCTCTTGTGCTTGTTGCATTAGATTAGCTCTTTTTGCATCTAGTTCTGCTTGTTGTTGTTTTTGTCTTAACGCACCTAATTGTGTCAATTGAGATATGTCTGCTT
>TARA_R100001440_G_scaffold25353_8_pt1 | contig 15647 bp, 14 predicted proteins | sample TARA_R100001440 | Tara Oceans TARA_R100001440 (sample SAMEA2622112) | marine metagenome | biome: marine biome (ENVO:00000447); feature: surface water layer (ENVO:00002042); material: "saline water (ENVO:00002010), including plankton (ENVO:xxxxxxxx)" | depth 5 m
CGGACTCGTCACCGGTGAATGACTCCACCGCGATTACTCACTTGATTCTTGACGTAGCCGAGCGCGACTCTGTGATTCGGGTGCTGCCGCTGGGCGCCGCGACCAAAGGGTTGGCTGGTGAGCACCTGAGCGACATGGTGGGATTGACTACTGCCGGCTGCGTGGCGTTAAGCAATGGCTCAGCGCCGCTGGTGAATGCCCGCGTGCTGCGCCGCTGCATGGCATACGCCCGCACTTTCAATGTTGCCCTGATGCTGCAGCCGCAAAACCGGTCGTTGGCCGCTGATGGTTTTGCCCATGATGGCCTGATCACCACGCAGCTTGGTCTGATGGGCATTCCCGAAGTGGCGGAAACGGCGGCTGTTATGGAGATGATCCTGCTGGCGGAGGAAACCGGTGTGCGCCTGCACCTCAGCCAGCTGTCATCGGCCCGCAGTGTCACCATGATTGCAGAAGCGCAGCAGCGCGGGGTGTCAGTGACTGCGGATGTTGCGATTCACCATCTGCTGTTTACCGAAGCGGCGCTGGCAGGCTTTGACAGTCGCTTCCATGTTCAGCCCCCGCTGCGTTCAGAAGCGGATCGACTGGGACTGATTGAGGGTGTGCGTACCGGTGTGATCAGTGCGATTGTGAGCCAGCACCAGCCTCATGACCCTGCGGCGAAGTGTGCGCCGCTGGGGGATTCCGAACCGGGTCTGTCCACCATCGAAAGCGTACTGTCGCTGGGCCTGATGCTGGTCGAGCGGGATGAAATGAGTCTGTCCCAGTTGCTGAGAGCACTGACTGTCGGGCCCGCAAGTGTACTTGGCCTGAGTGAGCCGGCGATTGAAGTCGGCGCTGCCGCTGATTTTTGCCTGATTGATCCGAGGGCTGAATGGCAGCCGTCCGAGGCTGCCCTGCTATCCATCGGCAAGCATGCGCCGGTGCTGAATCAGCCGTTGAAGGGCGGTGTCGTCAGTACCTGGTGCGAGGGGCGGCAGGTATTCCCCGCCAAGGCGTCCTGAAAGCAGAGAATCCAGAGCCTGCTAAACTGAGGAAAACAAGAGGTGATCGGCCCTGAACTTAAAGCAGGTAGCCGGGCCGCGTATCTGAATCAGGAGAACAGCTCATGGGGTTTCTTTCTTTTCTTGCTTTGCTGGCCATCATCTGGATGCTGTGGACAATCTCCCGCAACGCAACCGATGCGCTGGACAAGCAAACCGCTCTGCAGCATCAGATGATGGCACTTGAAAAGCAGATCGAGGGACTGGCCCGGCAGTTGGCTGAACAACAGGCCACTGCCAAAGCCAAACCGGCGTCACGTGCGCGAAGCACTGCAGCTAAAAGTGGAACTGGTTCAAAATCCCGGACAAAAGCTGCTCCGGCCACCAAACCGAAAACTGCTGACAAGGAATAGCGCCGCGCACGCCTGAAGAGGGCCTGTGTTGATCTGGCGCGTTTTCTCTCTTTCTCTGACATTAATGCCCGTCCAGTGCGGGCGCTCCTGCCAACGTAATTTGTCCGTCTGCGCTCCTACTCTGGCCGCTTCATAGCATCAGAATAACAAGTAGGAGTGCCGCACCATGTTCACCCAGTCACCGGTCCGCCGGGTTCTTGGCCGTGTTGCCCTGTGTCTGGCAGCATCGCTGTCAGCAGGAATACAGGCGGCCGAGCAGGACGTTATCAAACGCAGCTTTTGTGTCTTTGATCCGGTCGGGGCCAACGGTCCCTTGTTCGCCATATCCAAGTCATTCAAGCCGGTCGCCCTGCGCGAAGGGGTCGAGCTGAATATGCGGGCCTATACCGATGAGAAAGTGGCGGCAGAAGACTTCAAGGCAGGTCAGTGCGATGCGGTGTTGTTGACGGGCACGCGGGCACGGGAGTTTAACAAGTTTACCGGCAGTCTCGAGGCTATGGGGGCGATTCCGGGCGAAAAGGAAATGCGCCTGCTGTTCAATACCCTGAGCCAGCCCAAGGCAAAGCCGTTCCTGGTTAACGACCGCTATGAAGTGGCGGGTATTTTCCCGGGTGGTGCGGTCTATCTGTTCACCCGAGATCGCAACATCGACACGGTTGCTGAGCTGCAAGGCAAAAAAATAGCCACACTGGATTACGATACTGCGTCACTGACGATGGTGCGCCATGTCGGCGCTTCCGTAGTGGGAGCCAACTCCGCAAACTTCGCCGGTAAATTCAACAACGGCAGCGTGGACCTGGCCTATGCACCGGCAGTGGCCTACACCCCGCTTGAACTCTACAAAGGTGTACAGCCCAATGGTGGAGTCTTCAAGTACGCCGTTGCCTACATGAATTTCCAGGTTATTTTGCACCGTGACCGCTTCCCTGAAGATGCGGGGCAGATGGTGAGGGATGAGTCTGTGAAGCGCATCGAAGAGGCTTATCAGATTATTGAGCAGGCCGAAGCCGAGATTCCAGCCGATGTATGGATGCATCCGCCGAGTGATGACGTTGCGGATTACAATCAGATGCTGCGGGACGTGCGGCTGTCACTGCTCGAAGAAGGCGTCTATGACGAGCGGGCGATCCGTCTGATGAAAGCGATTCGCTGTCGGGTAGATGGTGCGCGTGCGGAGTGCGCGTCAAGCTGAACAGGGAAGGGGCTATGTGAAGCGGGGGGCATCAGCGACCCGCTTCTGAGCCGGTCGCTGATAGCGGACAGGTTACTTGGCGACGGCGTCTTTCAGAGCCTTGCCTGCTTTGAACCCGACAGTTTTGCTGGCTGCAATCTGCATGGTTGCACCGGTTTGCGGGTTGCGGCCGGTACGGGCATCGCGCTTGCGGATGCTGAAGGTGCCGAAGCCGATCAGAGAAACATCGTCACCTTTGGCCGCTGCAGCAGCAACCTGATCAGTAAAGGCGGTGATCACTTCGTTTGCTTTCTCTTTGGTCAGACCGGTTTCTTCTGCGATTGCACTGGCAAGTTCGGGTTTGCGCATGAATGTCTCCTTGATTAAAAAACAGGCGATCAGCCCCGTATGGGCCATGTTCGCCGGTAACGGTCGGCATGTTATCCGGCCATAGCCTACAGGTATAGCGTTTCATGCACTGGTGTCAATCGTAAGCACGGGGTTGCTAAGGCTAAAGTCGTAGGCGATGGCTGCTTTGAGGCACTGGTCTCACAAAATCGTCGTCGAGTTAAGGATAATGCTTGCTCTGTAACAAAGGGTTACAGGTGGGGCTTTGCGACGGTTCAAATCACAACAAAACAAGAACCAAAGGATGATGGGTAGTATGAATACCAGGATCGACTCAACCCGGGCCGTTTTCTCCCGCTTGTCGGGTGTGCCTATGTCAGGACTCAGAGCGTTGTTGATGGCGGCACTCGCCGGCATGTCACTCAGTGGCTGCAGCATGATCTACAAAACCACCGGCGATGTTATGCAGGGGTTCTCCAAGGATCATACTGTGCCTTATCTGCTCCAATCGAATGATCTTGCTATGGCTTGCGCCATGAGTGAGGCCGTGCAGCCGCTGTTACTGTCGTTTGGTCGGGTGACCACGCCGCCGGACCAGTTGGCGGTCATGATGAGCCTGCAAGCTGGCGGATGTGCCGAAGACCGGGCGCGTGAAGCCGAGCTAGAAGGTATCGCGGCGCTTCGTGCCCGGGCGCCGGAGGCTGCAGAAGACGCCATTATTCGTCAGAAGCGCTATTACGCGTTGGCCGCCCAACGGTATTTTTCTGGCTGGAAACATGAAATCGAGTACTACGGCGACCCTGAAAGTGGTGAATGCCCTGACTTCGATGAAGATCTGGACGAATTTATCTACCTCGGCGGTCTGCTGTCCGGGCTTCAGGCCTTGAATGCCGAAATTCAGTCGACAGCCCCTATCGGTGTTCCCAAGAACATAGGCTCGGTCGTTGCACGGGCCACCAGTTGCCTTGATAACAGCAAATGGTGGGGCGCACCTATGGCCCTGCGGGCAACAGTCTGGGCCATGATCCCGGGCGCTCAGCCCAATGGTGAGGATGCGTTTGAGCGGCTTCGGGCTTCGGATGCCCTTGGCGAGGCGGCAGGCGTCCGTCTGAGCCACGTTTTCCATGCCATCGCGGCTCAGAACAAAGGGGATACCGAGCAATTAAAGGCCGTCATCCGTGCTCATGCGGAAGCCATTGATTCGGTCCCTTCAGACAAAGACTGGGCAATGGTTGACCAGTTGGCGACCCATAATATTCTCGCGATTTCCGATCGACTGTGGATGGAGAATACCGGGCACAGAACGCCTGTCGGTGGTTTAGGCACGTTCTGGGATGATGAAGCGCCGGAAGCAGAAGTGATCGATCTCGATTCCCTGCTGTGATCACAGCAGGCATCGCCTGGATGATGGTTTGCAGCGAAGCGATCAGATGCTGCGATTGGGAATACAGGCCGTTATTGGCGGAGTAATCCGTCAGAGCGGCTTTTTTGCGGCGCGAATACCCGTCCAGGCGCATCGCCTTTACTACACGGATACCCGATAACAATAAGGCTGCGCTAATGACGCAGGCGGTAGTGATAAAAACGATAAAAACGGAAAGCAACGGAGACACTCAACATGCACCTCTGCAAACGGATTTTTTGCGGTTTTGGCTTGCTTGCGCTGCTGGCATCCGCCAGCGCCTCAGCCGCTGACGATGTTTTAAAGCGATCCTTCTGTGTATTCGACCCGGTGGGGGCGAATGGGCCGCTGTTCAACGTCATGAAATCGATTCGACCCACCGCTATGGGGTGGGGAGTGGATCTGGATCTGCGTGCCTATACCGATGAAAAAATTGCCGCCGAAGATTTTAAAGCCGGACAGTGTGATTCGGTTTTGCTGACCGGAACCCGTGCCCGGGAGTTCAATGAATTCACCGGCAGCATCGAAGCCCTGGGCGCGCTGACCAGCGAATCACAGATGCGAATGTTGCTCCGGACACTGGCTCAGCCGAACGCCGCAAGCCTGTTGCGTCGCGACAATTATGAAATTGTCGGTATCCTGCCAGCCGGGTCGATTTACCTGTTTATCCGCGATCGTAAAAACGATGCCGTCGACAAACTCCAGGGTAAAAAGATCGCCACGCTCGACTACGACAATGCGGCGGTCACTATGGTGCGCCATGTCGGAGCCTCTGTCGTGGGCGCCAACTCGGCCAACTTTGCTGGCAAGTTCAATAACGGCAGTGTCGATATGGCCTATGCGCCAGCGGTTGCCTACACGCCACTGGAACTCTACAAGGGCGTGGAGCCCGATGGCGGTATTTACAGCTACAAGCTGGGGCAGATGACTTTCCAGATCATCAACCGTTCCGATCGGTTCCCGGATGGCTACGGCGACAAGTCCCGGGCGCATGCGTTTTCACGGGTGGATGACGCCTATGAGTTGATTCGCACTGCAGAAGCCGAGATTCCTGCCGCAGTCTGGATGCATCCGACGGATGTGCAAGTTAAAGAGTATGACCGCATGTTGCGGGATGTGCGGCTGAGTCTGAAAGATGCAGGCACCTACGACGCGCGGGCGCTCAAGCTGATGAGAGCGATCCGCTGCAAAGATGAACCAACCCGGGCGGAATGTGCACTTGCCGCTGAGTAAGTGGGTCTGAACGGAACGTTCGTAAAAAAACAGAGCGCTTTACATGTCTCATAGAAGGATGACCCGTTCGGGTCTGGAGTGGTTTTCTTCTTTTCCGGCCTGCATTTTGTTGCTACTGGTGGTGGTTTTTTCCACCAGTAGCGATATCCATAATCAGATGCTCCGTGCCGGTGAGCAGATGTGGAGCGGTTACTACAAGCTGCGTGTTGATCCCGTTGCGCCGACCTGTAATCCGGATCGGGATATCGAGGCGGAGGTCCGCCAGCGGGTGGCACAGCAAAGTGAGGCTGCTGACGATCCGCTGACAGCGCTGCTGGGGGAAACCGAGGTCAATCCTGATGATGTGCGCTCGGCGGTTCAAAACGCCGTGGCTCAGTGCCGGGAAAAACATCAGGAGTTCGCAAGCCTGCAAGGCAAAGTCACCCCCGCGCTGGAAGTCTACCGTGCGGTAGAGGGCTTCATTTCGGATCTGATTGCCCTTGGGCTCACATCCCAGCGTTATATCCTGGTTATTCTGGTCATGCTGTGCGCGGCCACTGCCACGCTGACCCGTCACCATATTGCGATGCGGGCGATTGAAACCCGTCTCGACTATAACCTGTCCTATTTCCTTCAAACCGTTGCCAACGTGATGTTGCTGGGGTCCAGCGTGCTGTTCCGGCAGACCTCCCATGATGCCGGCGCCGATATCTCGTTTGAGCGAGAGTTGCTTCATGATCTCTGGATCATCGGTTTTGCCTGCCTGACGCTGGTCAGTCTCTATCGCCTGGTGCGCCCGCCGGCAGATTTAAAACCCGGTGGTGATTTGATGAAAGCCGGCCTGGCGGTGCCGCTGTATACCGGCATGTGTCTGGTATCGGGCACCTATTTCGCGCTTTTGGGGCATGCTTCGGGTATCGGGGTCTATCTCGACAAAATGATGGAGTTGTCGGATATGTTCCTCAATGTCGGCCTGTACGTCTGGGTCGGCATGATGCTCAAGCAAACGCGGCTGGCACCGCTGGTGTTTGATGTTTTCCGTCCCTGGCGAATGCCGCCGGAAATGCTGGCGGTTGTGGCTGTCATCGTTGCGGCAGTACCGACAGCTTATACCGGCGCATCGGGTATATTCGTCATCGCCGCCGGTGCGGTGATTTACAGTGAATTGCGGGCCGCAGGCGCTCGCCGTCATCTGGCGCTGGCGGCGACGGCAATGTCGGGCTCACTGGGTGTCGTGTTACGACCCTGCCTGCTGGTGGTGATTATTGCCTATCTGAACCGTGAGGTGACCACGGATGATCTGTTCGGCTGGGGCATCTGGGTGTTCCTGCTGACGGCTGTGCTGTTTATGGTCGTCGCGCTGAGTGTTAATCGTCAGAGTCGGTTTGAGCTGGCGCCCGCCGCTGAAGCCGTTCCGGTCATGACGAAAGCGCTGATGGCGTTGGTGCCCTACGTGCTGGTCATTGTTGCGGTTGTTGCGTTCTATTTCTGGGCACTTGATGTGACGATGGACGAGTTCTCCGCGCCCCGGATTCTGCCGGTTATCATGTTATCCATTCTGGTATACGAGCACTTCGCGCTTCGATTGGGTCGTCGCAGTGCCGCAGATGACCCTGATGCGGTCCGTCACCAGGGCATCGAAAACAGCATCCGCGGCGCGACTAACGATACCACTTCTGAAATTGGTGCCTTGCTGCTGCTGTTGGGACTGTCGGTCAGTGTCGGGGGCGTAATCGAGCGTGCAGAGATCATGTCGATGTTCCCGCAGGCATTCGATAGCCCCTGGATGGCGATGCTGCTGATGGTCGTGGTTTTGGTGGTGTTGGGTATGATTATGGACGCGTTCGGCGCGGTTATTCTGGTCAGTGCCACGGTCGCCACGATTGCCTACAGCAGTGGCATTGATCCTATCCACTTCTGGATGGTGACGCTGGTCGCATTTGAACTGGGCTATCTGAGCCCGCCGGTAGCGCTTAATCACCTGCTGACCCGTCAGGTTGTCGGTGAGGAAGAAGTGGCTGCAGCGCTTGCCGAAGACGGCACCTTCTACCAGCGCCATGAGCGGATCATCATGCCTTTGATCGTTATGGGCATTGCGCTGGTGCTGGTGGCCTTTGTGCCGCTACTGTTTTACGTGTGATGCCGCCAGGCGTGTCGCGATAGTCGACAGGCAACGGGTACAAACAAAAACGGCGTCCATCTGGACGCCGTTTTCAGTGTTGCTGCCAGTGTGTGATCAGAGCTTGGGGCCGGCGGCAACAATCGCGTCGGAGACGTCGAACTTGGTAAAGTTCTCAACGAACTGTTTGATCAGCTCCTGAGCCTTTTCGTCATAGGCCGCAGGGTCGGACCAGGTGTTGCGCGGATTCAGCAACTTGCTGTCGACACCGGGCACGTTCACGGGTACATCCAGGTTCAGCTTGTCCAGGTGCTCGGTTTCCGCATCGTCCAGCGCGCCGTTCTGGATGGCGCTGATAATGGCACGGGTTGTCGGAATGCTGAAACGCTCGCCTTCACCATAGGATCCGCCGGTCCAGCCGGTGTTTACCAGGAAGACCTTGCTGCCAAATTCTTCCATCCGCTTCATCAGCAGTTCGGCGTATACGCCGGCTGGGCGCGGGAAGAAGGGAGCACCAAAACAGGTAGAGAAAGTGGACTTGAGCTTGGACGATGAGCCCATCTCGGTTGAACCAACCAGCGCAGTGTAGCCACTCAGGAAGTGGTAAGCAGCTGATTCCTTGGTAAGTACAGAAACTGGTGGCAGAACGCCCGTCATATCGCAGGTCAGGAACACAACCGCTGAAGGTTCACCGGCCCGGTTTTCCAGTACACGCTTTTCGACATGCTCCAGCGGATAGGCGCAGCGGGAGTTCTCTGTCAGCGATACATCGTTGTAATCCGGCTCGCGGGTGTCTTCGTCGATGGTGACGTTTTCGACGATGGCGCCAAAGCGAATGGCGTCCCAGATGATCGGTTCATTCTTCTGGCTCAGATCGATGCACTTGGCGTAACAGCCACCTTCAATATTGAAGACTGTGCCCGGGCCCCAGCCATGCTCATCGTCACCGATGAGGTAGCGATCAGGATCTGCAGACAGGGTGGTTTTACCGGTGCCGGAAAGGCCGAAGAACAGGCAGGTTTCGCCGTCATCGCCTACGTTTGCCGAGCAATGCATCGGCAGAACGTCTTTCTCGGGAAGCAGGAAGTTTTGAACCGAGAACATGGCCTTTTTCATTTCGCCGGCGTAGCGCATACCCGCCAGCAGCACTTTGCGCTTGGCAAAGTTAATCATCACGGTGCCGTCGCTGTTGGTCCCGTCGCGTTCAGGGTCACAAGCGAAGTTGGCTGCGTTCAGGATCTGCCACTCCTGCTTGTCAGCAGGATTGAAGCTATCAGGTCGGATAAACAGATTGCGGCCGAACAGGTTTTGCCACGCAGTTTCGGTGGTCATCCGGACCGGCAGGTAATGCTCGGGATCGGAACCGACGTGGACGTTGGATACGAACTGGGTCTTGTCCGCCATATAAGCTTCAACGCGGTCCCAGAGGGCATCGAATTTGTCAGCGTCAAACGGGCGGTTGATCGGGCCCCAGTGAATCGCGTCCGAGGTGCTCGGCTCATCAATGATGTAGCGGTCCATCGGTGAGCGACCTGTGCGCTTGCCGGTTTTGACTACCAGGGAACCATTTGAGGCAAGTTCGCCTTCGCTACGTTCCAGCGCCAGTTCAACCAATCGCGCTGAACTCAAATCCGTGTAAGTGTTACTCACTTCGACCTCGCCCTAAATATGTATTCGGTATTGTCCACCCGAAACAGCAAAACCCGGCGCATGTGCCCCGGGTCAAAGCTGACGATTTTATGAACAATTCGATAAGCTCAGGCGCGCTATTATGCCAGAGACGCCTGAAAAAAACGATATCCCCCTAAGCCGCGTGGTTGTCGGCTTCAGAGCGATTTTGCACGGTTCTTTACTGGCTGTTAATGAAGCGAGTGGCCGTGGAATAACTGATCGATATCGTTGCGGTCAAACTGGTAGCTCTGATGACAGAACTGACAGTCCATATCAATGGTCTGTTGCTCATCGAGAATGCTGTAGCACTCTTCTTTGCCAATGGATTCCAGAGCCGCAAGCGTGCGTTCGCGGGAGCAACTGCAGCGGAAAGCGACCGGCTCCGGCTCAAACAGACGCAGGGTTTCCTCGTGATAAAGCCGGTGCAGCAGGGTTTCGCTGTCGAGCGAGAGGATTTCCTCCGGCTTCAGCGTCGATGCAAGATGACCGACTCGGCGCCACAGGTCCTCATCCAGAGCCTTGTCTCCGGGCAGCCGCTGTAGCATCAATCCGGCGGCATGCTCGCCATCAGCGAACAGGAACAGGCGGGTATCGATCTGTTCGGAACGCTCGAAATAGTCTTCCAGGCAGCCTGAGAGGGTAGGTTCTTCACGCGGCACAACGCCCTGATAACGCTGACCCTGATCCGGCGTGATGGTGATGGCCATGCTGCCGCTGCCCAGCAATTCGTCCAGAGTTCCTCCGCTGGCTGACTCGTCGAAACTGGCCAGCCCGCGAATGGCGCGATCATGGCTGCATTCGGTCATTAGCGTGCGTACCGGCCCGTTGCCCTGAGCCTGGATAGACAGGCTGCCTTCAAACTTCAGTGTGCCGCTGAGCAGGACACTGGCGGCCAGCGACTCGCCCAGTAATTGCTGAATGACAGCCGGGTAAGCGGCCTGTGACATGATGTCCTGATAACTGGTGCTGAGCCGCACCCACTCTCCCCGAATCTGGCTGTCGTCGAAGAGAAAGCGTTGAAACTGATCGTCCAGAGCCATGACGGGACCTCTTGGTGGAATAGAAAAAGTTGGATACTGGTTAGTGAGCGCGCGGTAGCCGTATTGCTTAAATCCCGTTCTGGTCCTTGAACCGGATGATTTCCCGCCGTGCCTTTTTGCTTGGTCGGCGGGCGGGAGGTAGCTGGGCGGCTTGCATGTGTTTGCGCTGCCAGGCGTGTTCTTCCCGACGTTTCTCGCTGTCCGGGGTTTCGTGGTACAGCATCTGTGCTTCTGGCGCTCCCCGCCTGCGTTCGCTGATCTGGTCGATGACGACCACTTTGTCATCGCTGCCGAACCGGAGTTTGACGCTGGCGCCAATCTCGACGGTTTTGCCGGGCTTGGTGCGCTGGCTATTGTAGTGCACCTTGCCCCCTTCGATCGCTTGCTTGGCGAGGGTGCGGGTCTTGTAAAAGCGGGCGGCCCAGAGCCACTTGTCGAGCCGGACCCGATTATCTGTTTCGGCTGAAGTCATGGTTCTCCATCTGGGAAATCAGCAACCACAGGGCGACGAGCGCATCACCGTGTTGAGTCTGATGTTGATACACCTTCATATTAATAGAAGTAGTATAACGCGATCACACGGTTGTGGGGATGGGCTGAATCTGGGCCAGCACTTCATCAAAGTGTGCAATGCCCGGCATATCAAATCTCTGCTCGCGAACCGGTGCCTGGCTGTCCGGGGCCAGAATCGTCAGCAAGTGCGCGATTCCCGCCCGGCGTGCGCTGTCCAGAACGGGCAGGCTATCGTCGACCATCAGGGTACGGCTGGGCTCGAAGGGCTCGACCCCGTTCAGCTCATGCCAGAACTGGATGTCTTCTTTGGGGCGGCCGAAGTCGTGGGTCGACAGCACCCGGTCGACATGGCGATCCAGCCCGGTACGCTCGAGCTTCAGCGCCAGTGGCTTGGGATGGCAATTGGTTACGATGACGCTGCGCCGGCCGCTCGCGCGGATTGCTGCCATAAAGGATTCGGCGTGAGGGCGATAGGCAATGCGTTCGGCGACTTCCGTTTTCAGCGCGGTGATATCAACATCCAGTCGATCGCTCCAGTAATCCACGCAGTACCACTGCAGGGAACCTTTCTCGGACTCGATCATCGGAATAATGTGAGCGCGCGCCTCGTCATGGCTCAAGGATTTGAGCTCGGCATATCGAAGCGGAAGGTGTGTCAGCCAGAAGTGGCTGTCAAAATGCAGGTCCAGCAGTGTTCCGTCCATATCAAGGAACACGGTGTCCAGAGATGACCAGTCAATCATTGAAGCAAGCCCGAAAACGTCGAATCAGAACGCTCAGGCTGCCTCTTTCCCTGTAAACGTGCAACTTGCTGATGTCACGTATACAGGGAAGGGCTGTTGCAATTGTATTGCAGGAAATTACTCGGCCGCGTGGGCAGGTTCTTGCTTACGGCCTGACTGGGTGCAGCCCAGGCAGCGAACAAAAGTGGCTTTGGCCGGGCCGACAAACAGGGTTTCGCCAGCTTCAGCGGCATTGCCGCCCAGCAACGAGAATGGCAGTGAAACCAGATAAACCACGCCGCCCACAATAGTCGTGGCGAACAGTACCGGACGCGCGAACAGTGCGTCGCCGGTCATGGCCAGTGCAGATGGCTCTTCGTCTAGTGTCTTGGTATGGCCAACTGAAGCGAATGCCATCAGGCAGATCGCAACGGTCATGGTCAGCACACGAAAAATTTTGGATGACATAACTCTCTCCTGGATCTAAATACCATCCCGAATTGCTGGCGCTCAGAGAAAACGGCGTTATTGGCCGCGTCCAGACAGGCGATCAGCAGGAATAAGGATGAACAAGCATAGCGTACTTTATTAACTATGAATCATATTGACGTATTTTCAAACGAAATTTCGTGTAGTTATGTGCCAAAAATCCGTTTATCTCTGGCAGTTCACACAAAAAACAGTAGTGCGCTGGCCCAGGCGGATTTCTTTCAGTGATGACGCGCAGTTACGGCAAGGTGCGCCGCCCCTGCCGTAGACGTTCAGGGACTGGGTAAAGTAGCCTGGCTTTCCATCGCTGTTTACAAAATCCCGGAGGGTGGTGCCGCCCATTAGAATGGCGGCGGCAAGCACTTCCTTGATTGCGCCGGTCAGGCGGTTCATTCGGTCCTGGCCCACTCGCCCTGCAGCGCGGCGGGGATCAATGCCGGCCATAAACAGTGCCTCGTTGGCATAGATATTCCCCACACCCACTACAACCCGGCTATCCATAATGAAGGACTTGATCGCCGTGCTTTTGCCCCGGGACTGGCGGTACAGGCGTTGGCCGCTGAAATCTTCGCTCAGTGGCTCCGGGCCGAGGTGTTGGATCAGGGGGTGGTGATCCGGGTCGTCGGTCCAGAGCCAGGCGCCGAACCGGCGTGGATCGTTGTAACGCAGGAGTGTGTCGTCGCCCAGATCAAGCTCAACATGGTCGTGCGTCAGGCGAGGGCTGCGATCGGTGATAATTCTCAGGCTGCCCGACATGCCAAGGTGGACCATCAGTGTGCCTTCAGGAAAACGGATCAGCAGGTATTTGGCCCGGCGGTCGACGGCAGTGGCGGTTGCGCCGGTCAGCTTTTCAGCCAGATCGGCGGGGATTGGCCAGCGCAGACTGTGATTGTAAATGGTTGCGGCCCGGATCGGACGCTGTTCCAGGAAGGGTGCGATTCCCTGTCGGGTCGTTTCAACTTCAGGTAACTCGGGCACCTGCGGGCTCCTGTAATAGTGTCGGACTGGCAGAGGCTCTGTGGCCCGACGGGCATGTCAATGTATGTGTACAAGCTGATATAATTGTATCTTGCAACCGGATTATTATGCGTACAGCAAAACAGCGCATTGAGTTGCCAACGTGATGTCACAAAATCTACATATCATCCAGATCAGTCTTGTTGTAGCTTACAGCTGTACGCTAATATCGAAAGATTGAATGTCAGGGTACTGAAAGCGGAAGAAATAGGACTTTCTCTTCGCCTGCGTCTTGTTTCTTTGAGGGTTCTGTTTATGTGGTACAACGGTCTTCTAGACCTCCCGGTATGGCAGCTCATTTTGGTTGCCCTGGCACTCACTCATGTGACGATTGTCAGTGTAACACTCTACCTGCACCGCCATTCTGCTCATAACTCACTGGATCTGAATCCGGTGTTGTCGCATTTTTTCCGTTTCTGGCTGTGGCTGACAACCAGCATTGTCACCAAGGAATGGACTGCCATTCATCGCAAGCACCACGCGATGTGTGAAACCGAGAACGATCCGCACAGCCCGGTCGTCAAAGGTCTGAAAAAAGTACTGACCGAAGGTTCCGAACTCTACGCTGAAGCAGCGACACCGGAAACTCTGGAGCGTTACGGGCAACGCACACCCCAGGACTGGGTTGAGCGCAACGTTTACACCCGTCACCGCACCTGGGGTATTACGCTGATGGCGGTGATCGATCTGCTTTTGTTTGGCGTGAACGGCATCTGGATCTGGGCGGTGCAGATGATGTGGAGCCCGGTATGGGCCGCCGGGGTCATTAACGGCATTGGCCATTATTTTGGCTACCGCAACTTTGAGTGTGCCGACAATGCCCGCAACATTGTGCCCTGGGGTATTCTGGTGGGCGGTGAAGAGCTGCACAACAATCATCACACCTACCCGAACTCATCCAAGCTGTCTCGCCGCTGGTATGAAATTGACATCGGCTGGGGTTATATCCGCCTGTTCCAGTTGTTCGGGCTCGCCAAGCCAAAAGGTTATCGCCCGATTGCCCATCGCGTCCCTGGCAAGCTGGCGGTTGACGTTGAAACCGTGCAAGCCATTGCCAACAACCGATTCGATATCATGCGCCAGTATCGCAAGCGCGTGCTGGAGCCGGTTCTGCGTCAGCAAAAACAGGTCGTCGAAAAAGATATCAAGCCGGTGTACAGCCGGGCGCGTAAATTGTTGTTCCGGGAAACGTCGCTGATCAAGCCGCATGACCAGAAGCATCTCGATTCGCTGCTGGATAACAATGCGGTTCTGCGACAGATCTACGATAAAAGTCAGGAGCTGCAAGAGTTGTGGCGTCGTCGTGGACTCAAGTCCAACGAAAAGATGCAGGCATTGGTCGAATGGTGCCGGGAAGCCGAGGACAGCGGTATTCGCTACCTTGAGGAATTCGCTGCGCACCTGAAATCTTACGCGCTGCGTCCAGCCTGAGGCTGACGAAAACAATACGCCCCTGCTGAGCGATCAGACAGGGGCGTTTTTGTTTGTGGCGAATGAGTGCGGCGCTTTGTCAGGCGTCAGTCGCCATGACGCGATAGAGGCGATAGCAGACCTGGCCGGCTGTCTTTTCACGATGCAACTGCCAGTTTTCAGGTGCCGGCACCGATTGCAATTCGCTCTCGTGCTCAATATAAACCCAGCTGTCAGAACTGACCCAGCCGTTGTCGCGGATAAGCGGGAGCAGGCGGCTCAGCCAGTTCTGCCTGAAGGGCGGGTCCATCATCACAATGTCGGCCGCCTGCGCTGGCTTTTGTCCCAGATAGGCCAGAATGTCCTGGCATTTAACGCTGGCATCAGTGCAGCGAAGGGTTTTCAGGTTGGCGCTCAGGGCATCGGTGAGCGGTCGCGTATGATCGACAAATTCGACCTGTTCTGCACCCCGGGACAAGGCTTCAAGACCCAGCACGCCGCTACCCGCAAACAGGTCAATGCAGCGGGCGCCAGGCACCACGGGCATGAGCCAGTTAAAAAGCGTTTCGCGTACCCGTGAGGGTGTCGGGCGCACGCCGCCAACGGCGGGGAATGTCAGGGTTCTGCTGCGCCATTGACCACCGATAATCCGCAATTCACCGGAGTCAGCCTGGCCTGCGGTTGGGCGACGAGACGATGTTTTTGACGGGCGAGAGGGCGATTTGCGCGGCATGTTCAACCTGTTTTTACTGTGTTTATGCTTTCAGTGGTGCGTCGATTACTGGCGTAACGTCGTGCGCCAGATGTTTGGCAGACGGGGTTGCAGTGTATCGAAAAGCAGCGGCATTTGGACGATCTTTGTGTGGGTGGATAGAATACGTTTCTTTATGAGCCTGGTGATGGTTCGCCGCACGCGAGCTTGGGCACCTTGATGTCTGTGCATCAGTGACTCGGCCTGACATACTGCACCACGATTTTTCTCCTTATCGACGGAAACGAAATGATGATGTCTGAATGGATAATGATGGGGCTGCTGGCCTTACTGGTTCTGCTGTTTGTAGTGGAGCTGGTTGGGCGACATCGTAGTCTGCCCAAACCCAAGCCGGTGCCCCAGCGCCAGCCAGAGACCCAGGCGGG
>TARA_R100001440_G_scaffold22583_2_pt1 | contig 15592 bp, 11 predicted proteins | sample TARA_R100001440 | Tara Oceans TARA_R100001440 (sample SAMEA2622112) | marine metagenome | biome: marine biome (ENVO:00000447); feature: surface water layer (ENVO:00002042); material: "saline water (ENVO:00002010), including plankton (ENVO:xxxxxxxx)" | depth 5 m
CAAGATAAAAAATAATAAAAATAATTCTAACAACATTTTTTCACCTCAATCGCTAATAATCATATGTCCCGTGACCAATGGTGCAAGAACATCATTAACTGCTTGTAAAGTTATATGCTCAAATGGTGCCAATGTAATAACATTTGCACTTGTAATTTTTGGGTGGGTTGTATCTCCCATATTGATAATAGGCGTTCCTGTAATTGTTATTGGGTTTGTAAATATATTCTTAATGTGAAGAATATTTCCAGAAGCAGGAACAGGTAAAGCAACTGTATTTCCTAAAGCAGCAATATCGTGAATATATGCAACTGTTTTTGTTCCTGTGATAATAGGCGTTGCTGGATGGGCTATAACTTCATACGAAAGATTTTGATTTAGTGTTGAAGTAATATTACCAGTATTTACATCTGTTGCATTGACGGTTGTTAATGCACCAACAACTCCAGTAATAGTTCCCGATGAAGTAATAGCACCCGCAACATCTAATTCAACAGAAGGGGAAGAAGTTTTAATTCCCACTCTATCGTTTCCAGCATCCACAAATAATAAATTAGTCACCGTGTCTCCTTCTACTCTGAAATTTATATCTGCTCCGGCATCATTGATAACTGTCTCATCGCTATCCAATTCAATTCTTGAAGTAATTGCGCCATTTTTTAAGGTTCTAAAAGTTATTCTCCCATCCTCGCTTCCATCTGTGGGGTCCACAATTTCTGCAAAAATATCCACATAATCTGCTGTGCTTCCTGCTGAATCTCTACCTCTAAATCTTAAATGGGCTAAATCATCACCTGCGACTGGAATTGCTGAATTACGAAAATAAACAACATCGGGAGAAGCGGAAGCACCGTCTTCTGCAACCTCAACTAAAAAATCAATATCAGAAGAACTTGTTCCTTTAACATGTAAAATACCAGTTGGGTTGCCTGTCCCTATTCCTACTTTTCCATCGGTTGTTATTCTTAGTCTTTCTACTGCCGAACCAGTTTTGAAAACCATAGGTTCTGAACTAGAATATGCTTGTATTTCTGCTACACCGCTTGCTGGTGTGTTTGCATATCCTATGGCAAGTTTATTCGTTTGAATATCTTCTGTGACTAATAAAGAACCTTCAATCTTAACTTCTGTATTTGGAAATGATGGGTCATTGTCGCCATATAGAACCAACCTATCAATAACGCTAGAGCCGTCCTTTACCTTAAAAATAATATCTTTGTCTGTTTCTAAAGACTCAAATTCAACATCTCCGGCGTTGCTTGTAATTGAAGCACTTTCAGTATAAGCACCAGAATTGTCTCTTGCTACGCTTAAACTATTTTTAGTTTTAGAAGAAGTAAAGAATTGAACCTTTCTTGCGCCAAATGCTGTATCATCTGCAATTTCAATCATAGCAATAATTGTATCGCCAGCAGAATGATTTGCTACACGGTTTGCGGTTGTTGGGACTCTTAGAGCAACAGTTCCAGAAGAATTCACAACTAATAAATAATAGGCTTTATTTGTTGTAAATGTGAATGCCGCCGCATTAAAGGTCGCTACGCCGGAAGTGGTTTTCAATTCGCCATTATCAAGATAACTGCCCACTGCGACAGAAACTACTGGGTCGCTTGCAGATTGTGTAATATCAAAATCATTCGTATTGTTCTTAATTACAAAGTTTCCTGAAACGCCTTGCATCAATGATTTAAATAATCCTGTATGTGGAAAATCTACATCATCCTCAATGTGTCCAATTGTTGCTCCTGTGCTAAGTTGCGATATAAAATGCGGGTTCACTTCTACCATTATTCCACCTCAATAATCAAAATAACTTCTAATGTTTCTGTTGAAGCAAATGGGCCGACACCATCAAAATTTACTCTTGAAAGCATATTTGAAGATGAATCAAAAACACCTGCTTCACGAATCGTCATACCTGTAATTGCGCCGCCGCCAACAGAAAGTTTTACTTCCATAACATTTTCATCAGTAGATACTGCGGCTAAGTTTGAAGAGGAAACATTGATAACTGCTCCACTTGGCACATCTAAGGCGTTTGCATTTGGAGAAGAAGAATTTCCACCTAAACCGACCTGTCCCGAATCAATCAACGAAACAATTTGATTTGTTAGTAATTCTTTTAATTTATCAGTAATCAAAACTCTTCCTCCACTAAATCAGTCAATACGACACCGCTTCCGCCACTGAATCCAAGTGTGCGGCTACCCGTATTTAATTGTGCTGAAAAGCCCAATGCGTTGCCTCCACTTGAGACTCTTTTCCTAACCAGCAACTTACGCAAATTAATTTTAATGCCCTCCAAGAAAAAGAATTGTTGTTCATTTGCAACCAAGTTAGAAGAACGATTATCTTTTTCATTCTTTCTTGTTGTGGCTACAATTTCAGCCAAGGTATCTTCTAATAACTTGCTATATGTTCCTAATTGTAATTTGATTAGTCCAGTAAGTTGATGCTCCATTTGTAATACCAAGAAAGAGGACAATGGAATATTTTCTTGCTGAATTTCAACATTTACAATATCTCCTACTTGGAGAGTAGAAATGTTCTCATGGTTCACAAGCAATTCAATCTTTTGATTATTTCTATTATATAGAGAAAACAATTCTCTGGCTTTTTCATCTACTTCATTTTGATTAACCAATGTTTTATCTGTATGCTCAAATGACTTTCTACCGACCTTTTGAATGCTTCTTAAGTCCTTTCTTGTCGATTTATGCGCTCTTCCATAAACTGTAATGTCATTGTAGAAATTGAAGATAGTAGATGACTTTTCGAATTCAAAGACTTTAACATTTGAATCGTCGCCAATTTTAATATTAGAAGAATACAAATCGTCCGATTGATTGTCTTTTAGTTTGTAGTTATCTCCTTCTATAAAAATAGTCTTATTGATTTTCTTTAGCACAAAATTGATAGCACCGAATAAATCAATGCTTTCAAAATTAGGTGCTAAATGATAAGATGTTGTTCCATCGGTTTCATATGTTAAACCTTCGCTTTCTAATAAATCATTTACAATGTCTTGGGCTTCTCTTCCAATTTGAACACCTGCACCAATCATTGTTCTCTTATGTTCCGAAGTAATATCTCCATTTACAGTCAGGTTAATTGTTTCGGAAACAGATACTACTCCTAAGCATTCTTTTAATTCTCCAAAATTCAAATAATGTCCAATAGCATCCCCGTTGTCAGTATATTCAACAGAAGAAATAAAAGATGTTTCTCCATCGCTAATTCCCATATCCAACTTCATATTTCCAAATAAAGTTGAAAATGAATTAGAATCGCTAACATACACAAAATTTTCTAAATCGGGCTGATTGTCAATATCTAATATAATATATGCCGATAACACCCCTTCATTGTTGCTATCATTTGAGCGTGTGCCTTTTGCATTTCTAAACTGATAAGCGTTAATAGATTCATACATTTTATCTTCGTTGCCCATCTTTGTATATTTAGAAGATAGTGTGTTGAGTTGAATTTCTTTTGGAGAATAGGAATAAAAACAAGTGTGATTTGGTTGCATAATTCTGCAAGTTTTGCTTCCCATATCATTATCTAATGTTAAAATGTGAAAATGTGCCGAACTAGTGTGGTCTAATTCATGAGAAATAACATATGCCATATTTGTAATCGTCAATTCATTTAATGACTGTCCATCAGAAGAAGTTTGAATAGCACCATCAGAATCATAATGTTTTCCGACTTCACTTACTAAATATGTTCCTGTTAAGTCCACATAATTTAAAAAATGATTTTTTCCAGTTGCTTCTATTCTATAATGATAAACAGTCCTATTTCCTACAGATTTATTAGTAGAGGAAGAAGATAAAGTTATTTCTGGTTTGAAGCCCATAAATACGCCATCAGCAGTAGTAGCAGAAGAACCCCCGCTTTTATTTACGGTTTCATTTTCACCAAAGTTTTCATCTGTTTTAAATGCGACTAGTCCAAGTGTTGTTCCTGCGGTATCTTCACTAAAAGACATACCTGTAATAAAATCGCTAACCATTCCTTTATCTACCAAGTTAGTGCCTTCTTCAATAGTATATCTGTCAAAGAAAATAGCCCTGAAATCTTTAAGAGTTAAATCATCATTTTCAAAAGCATTAGAATTACTAATTCCCGAAATGCCATCTCTATACATTTGAATAACATGGCTTGAATAACGAGTATTAGCACTACCTCTTGCATCATGTCCTAAATCAACAGGTAAGAAGAAATTGGGGGTTCTTCCAGAATCAGCAAAATTTTCTAATGAGCGACCATAATGAGAATGCCAAGCAGAACCAGATTCTCCATATCCTCCGCTTCCAACGCCATTTACTACAAAAGACTTTAACATATGAATATCGCTATTTAGAATAGCAGAGTCCTCACTACCATGTCCTTTAATATTATCACTTGTTCTTTGTGAAGTAGGTGTCATTTTTTGGTGCGGTGTTCCTGCAATTAGCGTACCTTCTGTTTTGATGACATTTGCATCAAAGGTGATAGTATCGTTAGTTATATCAGTAGTAGATAAACTTTGAACTGTTCCCATAAATCTGCCATTATCATCAAAAACTAAATCCCCTGCCGCTACTGAAACGGTTGTATCATACTTAATTTTTGCATTATTTCCGCCAACGGGGTGAGTAATAGATACAGAAGATGCTGCGAGCACACTTGTTTTGAATTCATTTATTGTGGTCTTTCTAATAGTTCTATCATTAGAGACAATATTTTCTGGGTCAATTTGATTAAAATGCCAATCATAAACTACTTCTGTAAGGCGCATAATGCTAAATCTTTTTAGAGAAGAGATTGTTTTATCTGCGGAAATAATTGATGCAGAAGTATAGTCGCTATCTTTCAAATTAATAGTTTCACTTTGTCCTAAAACTAAATCTTTAGTATCTGAACGACCTGCTGTTTTTGGTGCCTTTAATGCAAGTAAAGAATAATTTTCTATGGTTTTAGTATATGGTGAACCCGCCATAAGACTATCAAATCTTGTAGAACTATATGGAGTTAAATCACAATTGATAAATAAAAACATTCTTGCTGCTTTTGCATCGGGCTGATAAAAACTGTCTTTAATGAAATAACCACTATCAGACCCTACAAAGTCTTCATATCGCATTAGATTATGTGTCTCTCCTGAAGCGTGAACAGTTGTGTCAAAGAAATTAGAACCCCGTACAGAAGTATATCCTCTTGTTTCTGGCATTTTGTGGTGAGCGATGTGCATAATGTCTGTTCCGATAATATTTTCATCCAAGGAGCCACCTGTTATGTGATGTCCAAAATTCATTTTATAGCCGGATGCATAAAACTTTACCTTAGAAAGTTTATCTGAATAGTATTGAGAAGTTTTAGAGATGTTAATTCCTGTATCAGAATAAAGAGATTTAATTCTGTGTATATTTCCTTTTTCAATATTGAATAATCTGTATAGGCTTGGGCCAAATCTTTCGGCATGGGTTTTAGGATTAGAACCCATAGTGTTATAAAAAAGCGGATAGTTAAACATAATAGGTTCCCTACTAAGGTTTAATTGTGAATTTAAAAGACAAATGAATTTACCAGTATGCAAATGTCCTGCATTCAAAAGTTGAAGTTCATGCGTTAATTTTGTTGATTCTTCATAAGTAGAAGAATAGGTTAATATTGATAAGGAGTCTCCACTTGAATATGAAACCTTTCTATCAACATATACTCTAACAGTAGTATAGTCGGTTTGAAGTTGAGCACCTATAATAAAGCCTGCAAAAATATTATTTATGTATATTGGTCTATTGTGAAACTTTCTTAGGCTTACACCAGAAGACAGATAAGTAGTGTTAGTTGTTTCAATATATCTTGAATCCGCTTTAGTGGAAGAAGTAGTACCTGCACTAGTAAAAGTAATATCTTGTGTATTTGCATAATTTACTTCTACTCTTCCCAAAGATAATGGAATGTATGGTGCGGCCTTAACAATTTTATTTTTGCCATCCTCTTGAACATCAAAGATAGTGAAGTCAATTAAAGTGTTTGTAATGTCAAAGGTTTCGTTATCAAGTGTCCCTTGAAAGGCATTGTCGCTTTTAATTCCTTTACAATTGGAAATGTCATACCCTAAATCTATTCCGTTTGCAGAAGCAGATGTTCCTGCTAAGGTTTCAGAAAAGGCGGTTCTTGAGATATTTCTACCTGCATTAAAAATGACACCTTTATCGGAAGCACCTGATAAGGAAGTGGTAGATTCAACAAGAGGATTTGAACCCAACGCTTTATTAAAAATGTAATTTTTATTTGAGGCTTTATATGCGGCTAATGATGTTCCTTCTACCATTGGAGAATTTCGTAAAGTATGGGTTGTTCCTGTATTTGTAGCGTCAATTTCTCCAACATATCCAAATGTTCCATTTGTGTGTTTTACAAAAATATGGTCGCCTTTTGTTAAAGTAAGACTAGATGAAAAAGTTAAAGCGTTAGCAGCAGTATCAAAATCACAAGTAAGGGCGGGAGATAATGCTTCTAATTTGTTATATGGACTAATGCTGCTATAAATAATATCTTCAGAGAATAAAAAATCTCTATTTACAATAGGCGAAAGTAATTTGTTGAATTTGTCTCTACCTTCCAATTCCATAAAGGTTTGACCATCCTGTTTGTAAGATTTAATAGTTTCGATTTCACCATCAAGTCTCTCCACTTGAATTGAATATGCACCTTCAACAAACTCTAAATTTGTATATTCTGAATCATAATATTGCGTTCCGTCAAAATTAAGTGTAATTAACTTTTTATCGGGGTCTGTCGCCGTAGCGGTAGCAACTAATTTAGTGAAACCCCCAACAATAAATTCAACAAATAGATTTGTAAATCTATCTTCCATCATAACAAAGTCTGTTAATAATGTGTTTGATGCTCCGTTTTCCGTAGGAGTAGGTTTAAATGTTCTCCTGAATAAAATATCTCCTTCTGTTGGAGTATAACTACTTGTTGAAAACGCTGCTTCTTCCTTTGTTCTTGTAAGTATTGAGCCTTTGAATGTTATAGTTTGTGTTTTTGAAGAACCGAATGTTCCGATAGAATGAACAAATAAATGCGTATCTTTTATTCTTACTTCATCTCCTGTCTTTAGAAAATCTTTTAAATCATGGTCTGTTTGAAATGTAAATGTGCTTGAACTTGCACTTTTAAAGGTTGCAGAAAGAGGGAAGAAATCTGTAAGAATAGCAGTATGAACAGCATGTCTGACCCTTAAAGAATCAAACTCAACAACTTTTTTTGGCATGATTCTAAATGAATCCGAAAGTTTTATTTGGGCAAAACCACCTCTTTGTCCAATTGCCTGTTGAATATTTGCATCAATTGTATTATACAGGGTATTATTTTTTGTCGGAGAAAAATCATAGAAAGAATACCTCTTAAACCCTTTATACACTAAAGAAGTATTGTCATCATCTGTATCAGTTCTTGCGTTTGGAAAAGCAGTATCATAGTCTGTATAGTCTAAAGATATTGTCTGACCTTCATTAGATTTATACGGACTTTTTGAAGGGTCGTCTAAATCTCTAAGATTATCAAATAATTCTAACTTCATTGAATATTTACTGTAATCTACAATTGTGCCAGCATATGCTTCTGTTGTTAAAATTGTTGTTCCTCCCGCAGAAGATAGATTATTTGTTGTGCTTGAACCTTCTGCATCAATTACAACAAAATACTTTGTGTTATGGTCTAATTCGTCCTTTTTATGTAGGTTATCGTTGTCAAAGCAAAACATAGGGCGAGCGACAACTAATTTAGTTTGATGCTCAAGTTTAATTCCAAAAGAAACGGCAAGAGCCGTTGTGCTACTTGGTATTGAATAAATTCTAAACTTTGTGTTTTCTGCTAATTCGTTTCCTAATTTTGGAGTAAATTCAAATCCATCGCCAGTAGAATCCATAGCCAATACTTCAGTAATTTTGGCAAGGTGATGTTTATTTTCATCATCTGCATGAATTAAGACATAGTAATCATTACTCAGCAAATCTGAGGCTGAGGGATTAAATTGTATTCCTTCTTGAGAAGCAGAATCAAAGCATTTTATTCTAAAACCTTCAGTTGTTTCTAAATTACTATACGAAGTATTCGCAGATGAACCAAATTCAGTAATTGTATCAAAACTAGAATCATCGGGATAAATAACTGTAAATAATCTTTTATCTCCAGTAAATGCGCCTTCTGTTGTCAATTTAGGATTAGTGGGAACATTGTAGTTGAATACAGAAGACGCGGAAGTTTGTCCCGTCTGAAATGCTTTTAGTGCCATTACAAATCAACCTCCTCAAATCTCAAATAAAGTAAAGTATCATCGTAATTTGGCAGTAAATTCAAAACATAAGGAAACCTTTTTCTTTGCGCTTTGGTGATAGCCAATTCGTGCATTTCTCCCATGAACTGTTTATTTGTGGTAGCCGAACCTGCTCCTGTTGAATCACTACCATTAGAACCTAAATAAATATCGCTTCTATCAAAGGTAAATGCCCCACTATCTGTATGTGTATTTGTTGAAAGTAATTTTCCGTTTAGGTAAATATTGAGAGTTTTAGATAATTCTTCAAACACACAAGCAATATGAAATGAGTCATTTATGTAATTTGGAAGCGAATAAGCCTTCAAATAAATGGGGGTTCCGGCACTTAACGAGACATTATTTGGATTAGTTATGGTAATCGTGGAGCCACTTATATTGGTGATGACTCCAAGGGACAAGAAATCAAAACCGCTACGATAGAAGACCTCTTGAGCGTTCACATCAACAAATTGTGTGTTGCTTACTACCGACAAAGTGTTGAGGGAATGACTGTGTATGACTCCCGTTGTAGCCTGTCTAAATTTCAAGCGGCCACTTTTATCAAAACCTGCTCTATCTGAACCTAAATCATCAAAAACTAACATTTTACCTTCAGTTGCAGATATAGCCGTTCCTGTTGTATAAGTGTCAGTAGTAGTGCCTAATTTCAAACGAACTCTTATTTTGTATTCTGCCGGTTGCCCGTATAAATGGTCGGTATCATTTACCAAACTAACTTGAAAATTAGTGTTGTAAAAAATCATCATCTCATGTGTAAGTCTAGCAGTAGTAGATAAATACAAATTACTTAATGAGTCTGAAGTTCTTCCATTTGGCATAATTTTATGAGAAGATTTTGTATCGGGGTGGGCTGTGCTAAAAACCATTCCATTGATTTCATATGGAGTAATAACGCTTTCAAAGGTAAATGTTCCAGTATGCCCCCAAATACCAAATCCTGTGTCATCTGTGGTATCGGATGGTGTTCCTTCAATGTCAGGAATATTGTTTGAGTAGTCCATTTTTACTCTTGAGTTGCACATAACAGGAAACACCAATGAGCGTTGTTTTCCTGTTAAAATATGATACATTTATTCACCTCAAGGAATAACAGTAGCGACTTCAAAATCTAAACTGAAAGAAACATCTGTTGATTCTGCTTCAAGATTAAAAGAAAAACTTCTAATGAAACCTGTAAGGCCAACATCTGTTGAAGTATCTGGAAAATCAGTTAATGGTAAGGGGACACCCTCATTGTCCTTTTCATTTCTATCTCCCCTTGAACCGAATGTTAATGGAACTAAAATTGATTCTGCTGATGGAGTCCAAGTCCCTGCACCACCAGCCAGTGAAGAATCCAAACAATCAGTTTTGTTAAATCTACCACTAATACTGCAAGTCCCGTTTGTTTCATAGTCGCTTCTAACATTTGATGGAATTAAAACAACTAATTCACTAAACGCTTGTTTCTTAGCAAATCCTGTTGAATCAACACCCGAAGCAATCATTTGAGCAATTTCTTGCGCCGTGAATGTGTGAGTTTCTGTTGTTGTGGGATTATCGCCACCGCCAAATGTTTTTGTAATTTCTGCATCTAAAATGAATCCGCTTAAATTTACCGACTTTGTAGCCATACCCAAGTCAAAAGCAGTAGTAATAGATTCGCCCGTAGCAACACCCGAAAGAGGAATAGGAAACGCTGGAATTGTTTTTGAAACAGAAATACCTGCACTTACTACATTAAGTGGAATTGTATTCTGAGAAAGATTTGTTCCAGTATAACTTTGCGTTTTCAAATAAACATAAGTCATTTAATCAGCCCCCAAATGTTCTTGAAGAAGTCGTTCTATTAATCTTCGTGTTCACCATCTGTCCTATTTTATCTGCAATACGGCGCAATTCTTGGTCGGAAGTATCTCTTGCATTAATTGTAATGTTGATGTTATTTGTAGTTCCACCCGCTATCTTCCGAGACTCACGATTTGAATTGACTCTTGCACCTGCTGGCAAATTGACTAATTCTGGGCCTCTTTCACCAACAACCGCTAATCCACCAGATGAAACACCACCATTCGCAAATCCTGGAAGTTTTCTTATCTTTCTACCAAGGTCAGAAATTTTATCTCTAACGCTTTTTAAGAACTCTATCATTTTCATAACACCATCAATTAGAGGCTTAAATCTATCTGACACTCTATCACCAAAATATTTAGCAATTGTAAATCCTGCGGCGAGGACAACAACCCCCAAAGCGACAGGTAGGGCTGCTATACCTGCTAGCAATAGCAATTGCGCTACTATAAACTTAAGGACAATAAATCCTGCTACGAATAATAAAAGAATTTTTAATCCCTTGAATATTTTTTCTCTAAAAGCAGGATTTTCTAAAAATTCAACAATGAAATCACCGACCAATTTAAAGCCAGCAACCAAAGCAAGGAACCCAACATCTAACAAAACACCAAGAGTTTTCAATAAGAAAAGAACGGCCTTATCAAATATTTTTTCTAATAGTGGGACAATTTTCTCATAGTCTCCTTTCATAAACGCACTTACGACAGAAAATACATCTCCTAAAATGCTCATCAAATCTTTACCTAAATCTTTGATTCTATCTACTACGCCCATTTCACTTAAAATATTATACAACTCTTGGAAGTATTTCATGCCGATAAGAATAGCACCTGCAACAACAATACCAAGCATCATGTATTTGAAAAAGAAATCTAAAACTTTCATTGTTCTTTGACCTAGTTTATATATTCTCATTCTAAACTTTCTTGCATCTTTGCCAAATGGCAAGAATACAGATTTAGTTAATTTAAATAGGCCAGCAACGGGGGCTAATATTCCAAGTAAAGGTTTAAGTGATTTAAAGGTATTCGGAACTGTATCTACTATAGACCCCATAAAATCTTTAAATGTCGCTTCTTCTGCGGCTTCTTGGTCTGCGCCCATTTGTAGTCTTTCGTCTTTTTTTGCTCTTCTTTTCGCAAAAAATTGTCCGATTCTTCCCTTTCCTTGCCCCTTTGCCTTTTCCTTTGCTATTTCTTGAGCAACTTTTATCCTTGATTTATCAAAGGCATACGATTCTGCGGTAAGTTTTTGAACTTCTTTCATTTGTTTTTTCTGGACATCAAACTGTTTATTCATCTTAATTAGCGTAGCAACCGTGGCTTTTTCTCTATCATTTGTGACTAAAAGTATTCTGTTGAATGTTTCATGGGATTCTATTTGTTCAAGAATTTGTGAATTGCTTTCTTTTAATTCCTTTAGCGCACCAATTCTTTCTCCTTGTCTATCTTTAAGAGCAAATCTTTCTTCTTTTAACTGTGCTATTTTGTCAGCATTTCTGAAAAATCTCTTTTTTTCTTCTTTTTTGAGTTTTTTCTCAACCCTTTGTCTTTTTTTTCCTAAATCAAGAATCGCTTGTTCTTCATTTAATCTTAATTTAGTTATCTTATTTGCAGTGGTAATTTCTTTTGTAAGATTTCTAAAGCCTTTGATTTGCTCATTAATCTTTTCATTTTGTTCTCTCATAGCCTTAGTGTTAGCCCTAGAAGTATTTTCCATTTCTGCCAAAATACCCAAAGCACCTCTAAGATAGTTTTGCATTTTCCATAAAGGTGTTCCTGAAACAAGACGACTAAAAATCGTCCAACGCTTTGAGGCGGCATTTGTGCTGTTTGCTGCCTCTAAAAGAGATTTTTTAAAGCCTTGAAATTCTATGGCTCCATATGATGTAACTTTATTTAATTGGTCTAAAGAACGAATTGTTTTGTCAATTTCTTCAGCCATTTCACTTCACCTGTTTTCGCACCTTTTCGATTTCTTCATGCTTTATTTTTTCAGTAATTCCGTGAACAGTCAATAAATCTTTTGCTAAAGATATTGGCATTTTATATACTTCTAATGGACTTATCGCCAACGCTTTAGAAAGCGTATAAACCATAATTAAAGATACGGCTTGAGGGTCTGCTTTACGCCCTCTCATCGTATCTTCAATTAATCGTTTTTTTCTTCATCCTCCTGCATCATAGCCATAGGGTTAGGCAGGATTTCTTTAAGTTGATTTCCAACAAATGGGCTTAGTCTAAGCATATCAATTGCGGAAAGAGAAGGTTCGGTTTTGTCAATAAAATTCTCAACCATGTATTTATACATGGCATTCAAATCAAGGTCAAGGCTTTGAGTCCGTGAGTCAATCTTCATCACGGCATTTAACGCCTTTTCAGCCTCAAGCCATGTGGGTTCTTTTACCCAGACTTTAAGGTATTCTTCTTTATTCGGTGCTACTTTAATATAATGTAGCGTAGGTTCTGCAAGCGCAAATAGCGCATTCTTATCAGTTATTACTTTCTTTTCGTTTAACATATTATCCACCTTCTATACCAACAAACAAACAAACGGTGTTGGTGGAATATTATTCTGCTAACTTACTCGTAGTCTTTTTAGGCTCTTCCTTTTTAACTTCTTTCTTTTTAGCGGCTTTCTTCTTTGGTCGTGATTGCGCCATCTTGATTAAATTATATCGTGATACCACAAAATCACCCCTGCAAAACCCAATGAGTCTTAACTGTGCAAGTGTTGAGCGTTCTCGGCATAACCGTTGCTTCAACAACCAATGGCCCTTTATCGTCAGGGATTGGGAAGTTATTTGCACTGATAAAGTAATCGTCAAACTTTAAGGTAATATTTTCTCCATTTGCCTTAGTAAAGACTAACTCAATCGTTTGGGTCGTATCCTCAGAATCATTCAAAAGAGCAGTATAAAGAGCATCATCGGAAACATGTCCAGTAAATGAAATCTCATAGGTTCTTTGGGCAGGAATTGATTCAGCAACATCCTTACTACCAACACCTATGAATCTTCGGTCTTGGAGATTATTGTTCATAGTCAAGGTTAATGAATTAATCTTCAAGAAAGTATTTCCTAATAATTTAAATGTGCCATCTGAGAAAAAGAACGGTTCTCTCGTTTCTGCTGCATTTGTCGCAGTTTCATAATTGATAAAAGTAGTTTCATCATCTACCCCTCTTCTTGCATCATAAACTTCATCTTGAGCAAGCGTGTGAATATTTCTTGTGCTTAAGTCAAGAGTCATTTTTACCTCTTCGTTTTCGTTTGCAGTCATTGTTAAAGTATTAACTCGGCAACCCCTTGCGATTTTAACGAAGTTTAAATCTTCTGCCGCCGCATCGCTATCAGTCCTATATTGTGTTGCTGTTCCAGTCAATTTAGAAAGATTCTGTTCTAATGCAAAAGAAGGAAGTAAATCACTATCTTGTTCGTCAAAGGTATAAGTTATTGCTTTTGATAGTGTAGTGCTTCCCGTTGGGCGGTCTAATTTGTGATAAAAGTCTAATTGTGCATCGCTGGCCTCAAAAGGAGTAATAGGAGGACAAATTTTATTGCCAATCGTTCTTCTAAAAATTGGGCCGGTTTCAACGATTCCTCCAATATTAGCATCATCCCCTGCCGCTACTTCTGCGGTTGATTCATTCATAGAACGAATCAAAAATGCGTTATTATCTCCTGAATCTGGCATAGTCTGTCTATGTGCATCAGTAGATAATGCGGTAGATAAAGCATCTGTGCTACAAATTAAAGATGTGCATTTACCTAAGAAATAATATAGCCATGTCCCTTGATTAGAAATAAACCCAAGATTGCCACCAGTAAAGGTAGTAATTCCTTTGTATTGATATGTATAATTTCTTGAACCTCCGAGAGAAGTATTCAATTGCTTCATTTCTACTTCGCTTGTTGGGAAAGTGGCACTTTCAAGAATACCCAACCATTGGTCAGAAAGAAGTCTTTTTGCCGTAGAAACGGGAGCAGGGACAGGTGCGCCGTATGATTTTACAATGAAATAATCTGTTGAAGCCGCAGAAGCAGAAGGAGTAATGGTAAAAGAATTAGCGTCATTTGCAGTAATTCTGTGAGTAGATTGAAGCGCATCCGAAGTATTGTATCTTTCTAAAAGGCAACCTTTGTAAAGATTTATAATCAATTCAAAATCTGCATCAAAGGTAGCATTTACCTGAATAACAGATTGTGCCGAACCATCTAATGCTCCCCCACCGTCTTTTAATCCAACCCCAATGAATAAATCATTCTCTGGGATAAATGTAATACTTGCGCCGCTTCCTAAAAATATGTCTGTATTTGTCATGCCAAACTCCCCCTTTCCTAACTTACTTACTAGGGAATGCTAATTGCGAATCTTTTTGCTTCTAATGTAATTTTGTAGCCAAACAGTCTTTTGCTTCTATCGTTGCTTTCGGTTCTTGAACCTACAAATAGTTGATTAAATCTTGTTCCATCGGAAGCAGTATAACCTCGTCGGCTTGTCTCAAGTGCGTGAACAGTTATCAGGTATAAATCCCTTAGCCTGTCTCGGCCAAAATCGGGGTCTGTTGAACCTACCCCAACGGCTCTTTCATCGTGAATTGTCCTTAGATGTAAAGTAAAAGAATAAGTTTCATTTCTAAGGTCATAATGAATTGTTGGGTATTCAATATTTTGTGAATCTTCAAAAACAACAATAACATCACCTGCGGATAAATCATACCTTATGCCACGATTTTTTTGTAAAGTGCGAACATCAACAAGGTTAGGCAAATCTGGTGTGCTTCCTAATTTACCAGCAGAGTTTAATGTCGTTCTTGAAGCATTCCAATTGGTTTGGATAATATCAAGAATAAGGCTAACTTCATCCAAGATTAGACACCGCCTTATCAATTTCTTTTTTAATTGCTTTACCATAGTCTTCTAAAGCAAACTTCATAATTTCGTCATCACTAAATGTAAAGTCCATTCCGAGTATATCTGATAATTCTTTCATAGCCTTTGCCCTTTCCTTTTGCGCTTCAATGAAAGGGGTTATATTTAGCATAATATCAAGCCTTAAATGCCTGTAAAAGTTGTTTAACCTGATTTAGCCTGTAAGTAGAATTTTCTGTATCTCCCACTTTTGCTAACTCTATGCCCTCTTGAATTAATTTTTCTGCTTGGGCAGCAATATTCTTTTTATTTTGTTGTTGTGTATTTGTAGGTAATGGAACTTTTTGCTGTTCTTGCATCTGAGTCGCTAATCTTGCTCCTTCGGCAATATTTTGTTGAAGTTGTGATTGTTCTCTTGCCTTTCTATCCTGTTCTGCCTTTTGTTGTCTTTGTTGCATTTGTCGTCTTCTTTGCTCTCTTTTGGCTTTTGTAGCAGCCCTTTGCGTTCTTTCCTGAATTGGTTTCATTTGCTCTTTTTCTTTGTT
>TARA_R100001440_G_scaffold1340_1_pt1 | contig 15459 bp, 37 predicted proteins | sample TARA_R100001440 | Tara Oceans TARA_R100001440 (sample SAMEA2622112) | marine metagenome | biome: marine biome (ENVO:00000447); feature: surface water layer (ENVO:00002042); material: "saline water (ENVO:00002010), including plankton (ENVO:xxxxxxxx)" | depth 5 m
ATGCTTGAAATAGCTAATATTGCTCCTGCTTTTGGTATAAAAATGAGCCAAGTAAATACAGCAATAAGTCAAGCTTATTATAACAGAAATTATATAGATAAAATAGGTTTATCATTAAGTAATCCCATATTAGATATAGTTGGTAGTACAGCTTCGTTAGCAAATGTACCTTTAAATAGACTTATAAATAAAACTAGAAACATTGAAGCTATATTTGATAGTTCAAATGATAATTGGCAAAGGATAGCTGTTGCTTTAGGTTGGAACAGGTGGAACGTTGGTATTGAAGATAAAGAGTTAGAACAAGCAAAAAAAGAATATATTATAGAAAGACAACTATTAAAATCCGGATCATTAAGACGTGGTATGAGGCGTACAACTACAAGAAGATTAGGTACTCGTAGAAGGTAAAAAAAATAAAAAATACGTAATTATTAATAATATAAGTTAAAATATGGCAACAGAGATTTCTGAAAATACACAGTTAAAATTAGATTTAAAAACTATCGGAATAATAGTTGCCGGTGCTATATCTTTAGCTAGCATGTATTTTGTTATGGCCGCAGATATTGAAGAAGCAAAACAACTTCCTAAGCCGCCAATTGGAAAAGTAGAATTCCAATATAAAGATGAAATGATACGTAAAACAATTGAATTAACTCAAAAAGATGTTGAAGCAATAAAATCTGATGTAGAATCTATGAAAATAACATTAGAAAAATTAGATGAAAGGCTTTATGATCTTGCAAGGTAATTATGAAGTACTTAAAATTAATAATATTATTATTAGCTACAATAAATTACTCACAATATAAAGATGGAATATCGGTTGTACAGTTTAGCGCTGAATTTGTAAAAGACAACGAAATACCTTTAAAAAATTTTGATGACCACAACACTCACTTGTTTTATTTAAGTAAACACGGTGATCACTTTACAAAAGAAGAAATAATATATATACCAACTATTATATTATTTCACAATGGAGAAGAAATATTAAAAATAGAGTCAGGTGTTACATTAAAATTACCTGAGAACACAACAGAGATATTAGAAAAAGCTATAAACAAAATTTTAGAAAACACATTTTAACATATGAAAAAACTATTATTAGTACTTTGTTTATTAATTTCATTTAATTCAAACGCGCAGTTTTTAAAAGAACTATATAAAGACTTTTTAAAGTATGGTACGTTTTATGTAGCAGGTGATGCTTCAAATGCGTACGAACAAACATATAAAGATTACTTTGTTGAAAGGCCAGCAGATAACGATCTATATGGTATACCACGCGTTATTGACGTAACAGAATATTATCCTATGGATTACCGAATAGGACTTGGTTTTAGAAAACTAGCAAGGTTTGGTTATGAAGTAAAAAGCAAAAGTTATTACGATGGTACTGAAAATAATAAATCATTATCAGCGCCGACATCATCTGTAAAAGGTTTAGAATATTTATTTCATTATGAAAAAGAGCGTGATAGAGGAGAAGAGTTTTATAATTCAAGATTTTTTATAAGGCATGTAGGTAAATATCACATTGTAAAACTAGAACAAAGAGAACAAGGTAACGTAGGTTTTAAATATCAATCAGCAGAAATAAGAGCTAGGTTGCCTATAGGTAAAAAATTTAGTTTATCTGCAGGCGCAATATATCGAACACACCAAACTCCTTATGGATATAATCCTATAGAAATATGGTTGAATGAAACTGAAGTTGATGATTTTGGTAATGAATATCCAAAAAACCCATGGTATAGTTTAGGCTACGAATATGGTTATACTGATAACTTTACAAAATACACAGATATTAATACTGGTGAAGAAAGATATGACTGGATATGGAAAGATACCAATGGTAAGGTTGTAGCTTGGAGTGATATAGATTTTAGAAACTCTATTTTTGGTGATTTAATGAACTTATATAATAGAGAACAATGGGATTTGCTAGATGCTTTTGGTGAAATAGCACCAGTTATTGGTTTTGATTTTTACCACTATAGATCTAATTTTTGGCTACATGCATACAGTAATTATATATTACCTTATCATAAATATATCGTTGGTGATGAAAACGTAAGTTATTTAAATCGTAACAATTGGGGCAAAGGTGGTTTAATAAAAGATTCGCAACTTGAACAATGGGACGATTACCAAGCTGGAATAATATTTGGCTGGAAATTAAGCAAAGCAATAGGAATATTTGCTGAAGGAGAATATACAAAATTTTGGGATTCAGAAATTTATAATTCTTCTGTAGGCATAAACTTTACATTTAGATAAAATATGGCAACACAAATCGGAGAAGACACACAAGTACAACTTGACCTTAAAACAATTGGTATGATTGTAGGTGGAGCAATAGCTTTGGCTGGTATGTATTTTACATTACAAAGTGACATAAAAGAATTACAAAACCAGGCAAACCCTGAAGAGTTTGTAAAAAAAATGGAGTTCCAACTTAAAGATGAGTTGATTCGTACAACAATAATACAAATTGAAAAATCAACAGAAACACTTAAAGAAGATATACAAGAAAATAAAGAACAAATAGAAAAAAACACTGATAAAATTTACGAAATCACAAGATGAAAAATTTAATTATAATTATATTAATAATGTTTGCATCCGTAGCAAACGCTCAAGACGTAACTTTACTACATATTAACGCTAAATGGAATAAATTAAACGATTACAATTTAGAAAGAATACGTAATGCTAAAGTTATAATGGCTAACTTAGAAGATCAAAAGCCAGAATTAAAAGCACAAATAAAAGCTGTACCAACAATTATTATAATTGATAAAGACGGTAGACCAAAAGGTCAATGGCAAGCTGATTTATCTTTTAAGATAACAGTTCCACTAGAAGAAATACAGGGAAGAGTTAACACTGTATTATTTAATAATTAAAATATAAAACTATGTGTCCATTTTGTCCAATTTGCATTTGTAAATGAAAAAAATAAGTAAGCATATTAGCTACAAGGAAGGTGTGTATAGCAATACAGCGACAAGGTTAGGTTTAGAAAATAAACCTACTGAAGAACATTTAGCTAACATGGAACTATTAGCAGAAAAAATTTTTGAACCATTACGTAAACACGTTAATGGACCAATAAAAATAAACTCGTTTTATCGCGGACCCGAGCTTAATAAAGCAATTGGAGGATCAAGTAAATCGCAACATTGTAATGGCCAAGCTATTGATATTGATGATACTTATGGTTATGCTTCTAATGCAGAAATGTATAACTATGTTAAAGCTAACTTGAATTATGATCAAATGATATGGGAATTTGGTACTGATCAAAACCCTGATTGGGTACATATTAGTTATATTAATGAACAAACTAATAGGAACAGATGTTTATTAGCTTATAAAGACGAAAACAATAAAACAAAATATAAAGTTATATAATGGGTAAAATTAGTTCAGCTTGTAAAGCTGCAGCAAAAAGAAAATTTAAAGTGTGGCCTAGCGCTTATGCTTCTGGTTGGGGCGTAAGATGTACAAAAGCTGGTGGACCTAGTAAGTTTGGCGGCGGTAAAAAGAAAAAATGAAAAAAGCTAAAAAAAAAGGTAGATGTTGGCCTGGTTATGCGCCAGTAAAAGGTAAAAAACCATATTCACCTGGTAGCTGTAAAAAAATTAAAAAAAATGGCTAAAGCTTATAGAGGAGTATTAAAAGCTAGAATAAATAAACTTTATGGCGGTGATGTAACATGCGGTAAAGTAAAAAAATTAAAATCAAGACAGGGCGCAACTAAACGCGATGTTCAGTTAGCAAACTGGTTTATTAACATGCATAATTGTAAGATATGAAAGGCGTACCACATTTTAAAAAAGATGGCACAATATTTAAAGGTGCTACACATAAAGATAGTAAAGGTAGATTAATGTCAGGTAAAACACATACTAAAAAAAGTGTTTATTTATTTCACATAAACAAACTACCTAAAAGAGCTTTAACTAAAGCTTATAAACAAGCTGGTTTACTAAAATAATGGCTGATCCTAAAAAAGGCACAGGTAAAAAACCTAAAGGTTCAGGCAGACGTTTGTATACTGACGAAAATCCAAAAGACACAGTTAAAATAAAATACGCTACAGTTGCAGACGCAAAAGCAACATGTAGAAAAGTTAAAAATATAAATAAAGCATACGCAAGAAAAATACAAATACTAACTGTTATGGAGCAAAGATCACGTTTTGGTAAAAAACCTGAACAGGCTCGTATAGCTAAAGCTTGCAAAAACTCAATACGAAGAAAAAATGCCAAAAAGTAAAGTTAAAGGTGGAGGTACTAGGAAAGTTTGTTTGCCTTATGCAAAATATAAAAGCATGAGTAAAGCAGAACGTCAGAAAGTTATAAACGCTAAACGTGCTGCTGCAGCTAAAGGTAAATATAAAAGATCTAGTAAATCAAATGTTAAGGGTGCAAGAAAAAAAGGCGCTACGTTACGAGACTGGTTTGAAAAAGAAAACTGGGTAAATATTGCAACAGGTAAACCTTGCGGAGAATAATATGAGTAGATTAGATAAATCAAAAATGAAGTGCAACGTCCCTAGACGTTCACCTAAAGCTAATAAGAAAAAAGTTGTAAAAGCTTGTTCTGGTGGTAAAGAAAAAATTATACACTATGGACATAGCTCGTATGGCCACAACTACTCATCTGCTGCGCGTAAAAGTTTTAGAGCAAGACATAAGTGTGGCCAAGCAAAAGATAAATTATCTGCTAGATACTGGGCTTGTAAAGATCTATGGTCTGGTAAAGGCGGTAGTAAAAAATCTAACCCTAAAGGTGTTAGGGGTAAATATTAACTAATAGTTTTTTAATTTTATCCTTTACAGTTTTATTTTTCTTAACAATAAAATCACCAATATCTTCGGTGTTTAATTTACTTCCTACATATAGATGATTAACTTCTTTAAAATAATCATCATTCATTATTTGAAGATAACTCTTCTTCTTCTTTATTCGGTAAGTCTTCTTTTTTCTCATTGTTTTCTTTATTTAAAACTTCTCCATCTGGATCGATAACCGTATAACCGTAACGCATTAAAACATCTGCGGATTTTTCTATATCTTTAACTTTTTGTTTCATTTTTATTCTATATGACTCAAATATTTCGTTGTGTATTACCATTTTATTTAATTTTATTTATCTATTATTATTGCGACGTCCATGAAAGGTATATAAAAAACATGTACTGTTTTATCGTATTCTTCATAAGTTCTGAAACCTATTAAAAAGCCTGGATAAAATCCAAAGCTTATTTCCCAATTTTTACCGTCCTTGTCTATTGTATTTTTTGACATAATTTTTACTTGATTTTAATCGGCTAGTTTTAGATTTAGCATGTATGCCAGGTCTTTTCTTCTTATGTTTTTTTCTGTATAATGCTAGATTAATTTTTTTAGCCATTTATTCTACTTAATTTAATTTTATTTACTACATCATCACACTCGTTTTGGTTTTGTGGTTTAAATAATTTATAATTTGGAAACTGTTTGCTAACTAATAATTTAAACAACTTCCAGCGCATTGGAAAACTTTCATTAGCCCTACCTTTACACTCTATTATAAAATCATCACCAATAAAATCAGGAGTGTATTTTATAGGTAATATCCTTTTGCTACCCCTGTTTTTAAAAACGCCTTTGCCATTTGACATACGTTCAAAGCTTTCATTATTAAAATGAAAACCATTTACTAACACGAAAGTTTCGCCTTCGTATTTAGATTTTATTTTTGCTTTTTTTAAAGCGCAATACATATATTTTTCTAACCCTGACGCAAATTTAATACCATCATAAGTAACTTTCCTAGAAACTACAGGTCCTCTTTTTTTCTTTTTAATGTAACTTACCCTCATAATTAGAGTGTCTATTACCAACTAACGCTGTAGCATAAGCTGGTTTTTTTAACTTATCAATACATCTTTTAGCTGCTTCAATGTACAATAACGCATCCATTATTTCTTCTTGTACATCTATTAAAAAGTCCATCAAATCTTTGTCTTCGCCGTCAACTTCTTCCATCATCATAGCTCCATATTTAGCTTGTCCTTTTAAACTTCTTTCGTCTATTTTTTTAAGTACTGCGTGTACTATTTCGTCTTTAGTTTTTATTTTCATCTTTTATAAATGTTCCGTTAATTATTTTACCTTTTCTATTTTTAATTTCATTATATGCTTGAACAATACAGTCTTCAATATAATAATTTTTTAACCTAGCTAAGTTTGTTAATACAACAACAATATCACCTATTGCATCTTGTATTTCATGCTCATCGTTTTCTAATAAAGCTTTTGACAACTCGCCAACTTCTTCAACTAATTTAACCAACTGTGTTTTAGGATCACCTTTTTCATATATACCTTTTTCTTTAGCCCAGTTACGTATTAACGCAAATAAATCTCTATGCGCTGGTACTACATCATAATCTTTTACTTCTATGTTTTTTATAACTTCATTTTGCATCGTGTTACTTGTTTTATACCACTCTTTTAAAGCTTTATTATATACAAAACATCTGTTATCAGTAAATTGTGATTTTTTAGCATTAGTTAAAAGCCAATTTATTGTTTCAGTATTTAATTTATACTCAATATTGTCTTTAGAATACCAAGTATGATCCTCATGCATTTTTAAATACTCTTCAAGATTATTAATACTTACTGGAAATGTTGTTGTTTGTTCTGTTGTGTTGATTTTCATGCGGTTTTTTCTTACATTTTTATATAAAGTTTTATCTATCCTGTATTGATATTGTTTTTGTAATTCAATTTCTTTTTCTGAAACTAGGTTTATATCATTAGTTTGTAATAATATTTCATATTCATTTTCCTTATACCCTTGTATCTTTTCTACCCTAATTTTAGGGTTAGTTGTAACACCTATTTTTTTGCCTGGTATATGATAAATATAATACATTTAATTTATTTTGTTATTATACAAGTGCAAGTTGTGTGCAAAATGATAATATGTGCCAACTTCAATATTTAACCTCTCTGCAACATATTTTTGTAATTGGCTAAAGCAGTACTGATCGTTACAAAAGCCATACCAGAGGTCATTAGAACGCATTACAGCGGCTATATTTAATTCATTGTTTAATATCGTAAATTGTATAGCGTATGTACATGGTGTATCCCAAACATAATCTAACATCTCTTTACCATCATAAATAGTAATAGCTGCTTGCCTTGTGCTTGTTTTATTCTTTAATAAATTAACAACTCTATTTAGTTGATCTTCTCTTCTCCATTGCCAGCCATAATTAGAGTTTACATTACCATCAGGGAAAGCCATTTTTTGCCATATTGGCGGTACTTTACCATATATTTCACCCAGTTTTTTAATATTTCTATCGCCCGAAACATACCATTTCCACTCAGCGTTTGCATAACTTAATTTCCAAGCTCTTTCTTTATTTGTTATTGCGTTGGCTAATGGATTAGATATTGTAAAACCAACATTAAACAAGGCTTTTGTATCACCATATTCAACACCTTCAAGTATTATTTTATCTAAAAAATACTCATAAGCTTCATTAGCATTATAAAAATTAGTTTTCATTTAAATATTTTTTTAATGTTTTTATAATTAAACTATTGTATTGTATGCTTGTATAATTAAACGCTAAATACATTTTAATTATTTTTTTTATTGTAATAGTACGTGTAAAATTCATACATTTTTTGCCATATAATATTTCTTCTATATTTTTCTGGCGATTTATATTTTTTATTATTTATTTTTATTTCTATTGACCATTTATCATTAAGTTTTGTTTCAGGAAAAATAATAATATTGTTTCGTAAACACCATAGTCTAGCTTCAATCTCTTCATTTGTAGGATCGTATTTACCATAATTAATTGTATTATTACCACGGTAATTCTTTTTCCTCATCTGATATTATAGGTACAAATCTACCTGATCTTGGCTCCCATGTAAAATAAGCTTCTGCTCCATTAACACCTAAGTTTTGGAATTTAACTTTTAAAACTTTAACTTTTGTTGTTTTAGCTTCATAATCTCTATGTATTAATAAACCATGATAGCTAGCATCGTACCACTCACCACCACCTTTAATGTTATACATATTTGGTTCATCAATTTTGCCTTTATCATTTTTATACATTTTTGTAGGATGTGCTACAATAAAAACCACAACATCATATTTTTTACAAAATGTTTCAATTTTGGTCAAATACTCCATTGTATACTTATTTATATCTTCTGTTTTAGCATTAGTATCTCTTATTTTATTATAAGGATCGATCACTAAACATTTAATACCTTTTCTTTTTACAAGCTCTGCGCCTTTTGTTAATACGTTTTCTAAACTAAATCTTTCCATATTTAAAAAATAAAAGTTATTGTTTATATGATCTTTTATTTCTTTCCATTTATCACTATCAATGTCAGATTTATTAGGCATGCTACCCCATATTTTTCTAAGTATTTTGTGTATATGTAAATAAATAGGTGCATTTTCAGGACTAGCAAATGCTGTTTTCCAGCCATAATTTTGATTATAACCTATAACCATTTGATCTACAAAATCAGATTTACCAGAGCTTGGTATACCAGTAACAGTTATAAACTGTGCTGTATAAGTTGAAAATATTTTGTCAAAGTTTTCTAAACCAACTTGAAAACCAGGTTTGAAACCATGCTTTACAAAATCTACAACTTGATTTTCAATATCATTAAATGTAGTTACGTTCTCTAATGGCACCGGCTTAGCAGAATTTAATATGTTTGCTAGCGCGTCTTTACCATAAAGTAATAAATACTCGTTTGCATCTTTTGCATCTTTGAAGTCAAGTGTATAGCAAAACTCTGCCCCTAATCTTCTAATTAATTCTTTTTGTAAAGCTTTACCAGCTTTATCAGTATCTAATGCTAAATATATTTTTTCTTTGTCTGTAAAATAATCAATGCAATTATCTAAATAATCCAAATTGTTATTATTTATTGTTGCTCCATTTGGTACAGAAACTGAGTTTTTTAAACCAGCTTCGTGAAAAGCTAAAGTATCAAGCTCACCTTCAGTTATTATACACGTGTTATAACCAACTATGCTGTTGACATTATAAAAAACTTTTTCTGCTCCTTTGTAAAGCTTAAAGTTTTTTCTACCATCTCTATATTTAATATTTACGAGCTCATCGCCGACAATATAGTTAAAGTTAATTGTGTTTACTTTTTTGTTTACTTGTGGCATAAATTCAACGCTTTCAGTAATATTAAAATCATTTAATGTTTTATATGATATTTTTCTTTTATCAAACCAGTTGTAAACTTTTTTACTTAATTCTTTTAGCTTCTGAACATTAGTTGCAGCAGGTTTATTATACTCTTTGTTTGATTTACCTTTTCTTTGGTACGTGTGAAGTTGATATGTTGTGTTACAGTTGTGGCAGGTTCCTAAGCCAGTTTCCCAATCGTATGAAGAACATTTAGCTTTACGGTTTTCGGGTTTTCTTTCGTGAGAACATAGTGGGCAAATACCTTGTGATTTACCCACTTCAAGTCTATATTTATTAAACTCGTCTATTAAAAAACCATTTATCTCAGTCTGGTTTACAGTCATTGTTAAAACGGTAGATCGTCGTCTTGTTTAACTTCTTGTGTTTTTTCAGACCTAAAAGCTGGCGCAGACTGGTTCTCGTTTCTACTAGCAACAAGTTGACCATTGTCCCAAACAACTTTTGCGTTGCCTAAGTATGTTTTAGCTTCTTTAGATTCTCTTTCATCTTTTGTTTGTGCAACAGTAACAGGACCGTCATTACCAAATTGATCAGGTTCATCGTTTAAAGTTATTGTTATAGGTAAATACTTACCTTTTTTACCGTCGATAATTTTATGTTTTGGTATTACGGTTAAATTTATACTTGTGTTTATAATTTGTGCCATATTATTTAATTTATAATGTTTGTGTTTCAAAATACTGATCTGCTTCAAAACCTTTTGTTTTGTAAAACAAATCATAAATTTCAGTTGCTTTCACAACTTTATCTTCTCCAGACATATAAAATTGTGAACTGCACTCAAAGAGTACTATTTTACCTGTTGGTTTATCTATTGCTATAAATAACATATCATAACCAAAAAGCTTCATATATATATATGCTTGAGAGTCGTAATTATATCGTTTAGCGCTATACCTAAAATTAGATATATCGTTTGTAGTCTTCAGATCAATTACTAATTTTTCATCGTGATTTATTATATCAGCTTTACCTTTCCAATAATTGTCGTAAAGCATTGCTAAACCAGGTACTTCGTGTTCTACTAAACCATTGTTAATCAAGTGGTTGCATGTTTCGTTGTTTAATAGTTTTTCTGATAACTTTTCTATATGATCAACTTCATGTTGTAATAAACAAAGTTCACCACCAGACATTTCTTTATATAACTTCGTGTTTCTAGTTGCCGAAGGTATTACTAGGTATTTTTTAAGCTTATCTGGTTCTAAAATAGCTGTGTGAAAATATCCACCAACTAAAAACGCCGAAGTCTTTTGTTGTTGCTCATGTATTGCTGCTGGGTTTGTAAATAAAGTTTTTATATTACTATTACTTAAAAACTTTTGGCCAAACTTGCCATAATAGTTTTTATCATCTCTAAGCTTTTCTAACGCTTGTTTGATGTTCATTATAGCTCCTGTGTTTTAATTTGTTTAAACCTAGACGTATCTACAAAGTCTTCTGATTCATCTTGTCCGAATACGCCTAGCGCATAAAAACCTGTTAACTTTAAAACTATACGTGACATTGCGCGTTTTTCAGCCATAGCTAAAACATAACTTTGTCTACAGTTTTGCTCGTTTGTTTCGCCATATGTTTGTATGTTACGATTATTCCAAGATGCAGTAGCTTTTACAGCTGCAGATTTACCCGGATTATATTCTTGTAAATCATACTCAATATCTATATCAGCTAAAGCTTGTATCTTATCAATACCAGATCTTCTAATGATAGTCCAACCTTGAGGACTTTTAAACGTATCTTCAGTTACTAAACCATATTTCTTATATAAGCTGTTCAGCATTTCAGAACGTTTTTGACTAGTTTTTTCCATAATTTAATTTTAATATATTATATTGTTTACTTTGTATTATATCTGTTAATTAATAAAGTCAATTATAAAATCACTATCAACAGTGTTTATTAATTTTTCAATTGCTTCTTTTTTAATTTGCGATACTCTTACAAAATCAGAACTACCAACTATATTTAGCAACGCAGCTATTTTTTTAGCAGGTAGTTTATCACAGTCAAGACCAAAGCTCATACGTACAACATCATATTCTTTATCGTTTAAGTGTGTTTTCATTAAAGATAAAATGTATTTATTAAGTATATTAATATTATACTCTTTTGATTTATCTTCAACATCTTTTGTCTCATCTATGTTTTTAAAAACGGAGTTAAAAAACATTTGTACCATTTTACGATCTTCACCACTTTGTTTACGTAACTCATTTAATTTATGTTCTGGTATACGTATACCTCCTCTATTTGTATCAACAGCTCTTCTTACTGCTCCGTTTATTCTTTTTTTTATAAAACCCTTGATCTGTCTTTCATATTCGTCTTGTGAGTTCATTACTGTCCAGTCAAGACGATCCAAAGCTAATATTAAACCTATATTTGCTTCTTGCATTACATCCATTATGTTCATAATACCTGATGCTTTATCAGAAACTGAAAAGCTGCGCGCTATTGTTTCTGCAAAAGGTATTAATGTTATTATTAGTTCGTTTCTAGTGTAGTCTTTCCAAGCTTTTTTTTTTGGCAAACAATTTTTTAAATCACGTTTGTATTTGATATAGTTTGCTAAATTGTAGCTTTTCATTTAGTGTTGTTTTCTCATTTTTAAGGCTTTTTTCCATATTTCTATATATTGTTCTTGTTGAAACTTTTAAATATTCAGCAAGTTTTTTTATGGTAATTTTATCGCCATTATCATGAATATACAACATTATTTCATAAATATCACTATTGCTAACACTGTTTTTCCTACCTATTAAACCTCCACTTATTCTTAATTTTTGTATGACACTCAACCCAGTGCCTTGTTTAAATATTATTTTTCTTAGTCTATTTTTAGGTGCTTTATCAAATGTTTCAACTAAAACTTCTTTAATAATATTATCTATAATTTCTTCTTTAAATGTTATTGTTACAAAACCATTTTTAACATTTGTGATGTATTTTATAATTTTTTTATACATTTCATCGTCTAGATCTAAATACGGATTATCCATGTTTAAATAATAAATAGTAAACATATGCCATTTTAAAGATTTATAACTTGTAATCATGCTTTTTGAGTGAAATAAATTATAAAACTGATATGTTCCTTGTTCAAAAAACCAACCCCACCAATAAACCTCTGTAGGTTCGTCGCTTATAGGTTCTTGTCTAGTTATAACTTTTAAATTGTTTAAATATTCTAATCTGTTATGTGACATAAGCTTTTTATACTCTACCTATTGTCATACTTTATATAAAAAAAGATCTCCCTCGAACTATATATGGATATAAATAAGAAGGTCGTCGAGGAAGATCTTAGTAAACAACTAACTAAATTATTGACCCTTCTTACTAATATCGTTTGATAATCTTTTTAATCTTTCTTGCACTCTATCTATTTTAGTTTTTATTAATGCAGCTTTTTCATATTGTTCAGATGACTCATATAAATTTAATAATGTGTGTAATCTTGCCATCTCACCTAATAATTCTTCTTCTAAAGCTTCTACAACAAATTCTTCTTTTTGTTTTTGTAAAAGCTTTTTGACTATATATTCTGCTAGCTTATCTAGCTGATCATCAGTAATATTAATGTTTTCGGACATTAGTGTTTGCTATACACACTAATATACTATATTTTTTTCTTATTTCACTAATTATACAAATCAGGTGTTTCAACACAATACATAGCTACATCTTCCCACTTGCCATATTTAACATCATTGTTAACTAATAAGTCAATACTATTTTTATATCTTTTATTCATAACGTCTTGTACTTTCCAATAACCATTATACTTACCAACACCTGTTATGTAAACTATACTACCAAAAGGGTAATCACTAAGTAAATCTCTGGATACAGCTAACCACCGATGCTCATAAGGATTATCCTTTGTAATTTTAGCGCCTGACGCAGTAATCAACGGTGTATTATCTGTCTGCATTGGTACCGCGTTGTATACTGTTGCCGTTAATAAATAATTGTTTTTAAAACAATATCTAAGTTCGATAGGTGGATAATTACACATATCAGAACACCAATCAGGAATAAATTGTTGTGCTTTATTAAAATAGCTAACAAGCATTATTATTAGCGATATAATCATTTTATTCATTTTATTAAATTTAAGTTTAACTCTTTAGCTACATAGTTAATGTGTTTTTGAGTTGTAACACTCCAATAACCATGCTGTATTAAATTTGGATAATCTATTGTTGCAACATGAGTACTATAAGAATATATATCATTATTAACTCTTGTTAAGTTTTGTTTGTATCTATTAAATTTTTCCATAATTAATTTATTGTATTTAATTCATGCTCTACAATACCACGCGTTACTTTAATAAATTCAATAGCTACATCGTTTAAATACTTATCTCGCAACGGTGAGTTTTTATATTCTTCTTTTATTGCGTAAACGCTTTGCTCATAAGTTATAAGCTCCTGATCTAATTTTTGTAGCAGCTTAATATGTTTTTTATTATAATTTTTCATGTTTTTGTTTCCATTAAAAAAAGTAAATATTCGTATATTATTATTCTTTCATGCCACCATTTTTTGGCTTGTGTGTTTTGCGCTTTAGTTAAAAACATCGTGTCTTTATAGTTTTTTAATGTAAGCTCAGCTTTAGTTTTTCTTGCCATTAAAAAATCAAACGCTTTACTGTGTGTCGACTCTTTCTTCATCTTTTTTCTCATTTTCAATTTTACATATATCTAAAAAAGCTTGTTCATATAGTTCAGGTAAATTTGAATCTGATCTTTCATCAATATCATCATCAAAATATATATAACAACCCATCATGTTTTCTATAACTTCTATTATGTCATCATACCACGCATCTTCATAATAACAAACGTTTTCAGAAACATAAAATTTATCTGTTGCGTTTTTTGAAATGTAGACTTCATAATCATCTCTTGTTGTTTCTCTATAATATAAATGTTTAGCTGCATAATAATCATTGGTAATTTCTACACCCCAATAATCTAATACAGCTTTTTCTAGACTTTGAAAGTCCATTTTAACTAATTGTTTTTCAGTATATTTCATATTATTAATTTTATATATTATATAAGTTACTTTGTATTAAGACTGTAAATTGTTTACTACCCATATTAATATCGTACATATTACAAACAACTTAAAAGTTAAATTAAGTAGTTTAAATATTTCTTCTTCGTCTTTGTTTCTTCTATTCATAATAAAAAATAAAGTGTGACAAAAATTACCCGAACACCTCGTGTGCTCTACAAAGTAATGAAAACCCATGCCACACTTTATTATTACAATACAAATTCTTTAAAAACAGCTTTTTTACTTTTCGCCATTAAACCGTCTTCAAAAGCTATGGTTAGTTTTTTACCACCTACGTTCCAGATTTCTGCTATGTTTTTACTATATGACTTATCTCTTTTCCAATCATATATTGTAAAAACATTATCGCCTTGTTTTAATACCCACTCATAATTTACTTTCTGATCCATTGACTGTCCTAATATAGGTTCGCCAAACATTTCAACTAGATCATTATAAGTGACATTACACACATAACCTAATTTAAACGTTCCTGTTGTTATTTTAGACGCCTCTTCTTTTGTCTGTACTTGTTTAAGTTTTTTTAAACCTTTAATTACATTATTAATTCTATTCATAACTTATATTTGTGCTCACTCTGTATTTACACGGGCTTGTGACCGTCCTTGGCTACATTAAGAGTCTTGTCTGTTATTTTTTCAAATAACAACACGGTATCTAAACCAGACCTGCGCTTATTTTGTGGTCCTTGTACTGCGCACAATCACACAGTAGTTAGGCTACTCTCGCTAACAAGACTATATAAAAGTTGTGGCTACCAACTGTCAAATAAATATGAAAAATTCTACAATAATAAACCGTGCGGCAGCCACAACTATAATAATTAAATAAAACCGGTAACAATGTTCTTATGTGTCACAGCCGGCTTTATCTAATAATTTTTTTCTCATTTTATCTAGTTCTTTCCAACTATAGAAAAGATCATCACCCCAATGCATATTCCATGGTGTTATGTTATACATGTCACCATTTCCTAATATTTTATCTCTTAACAACCTTGTCTCACTAATTGTTAATTCCCAATAATTAACTTTTGCAAGAGCTTGTTTTATTTCATTTTTTTCATACTCAAAAGT
>TARA_R100001440_G_scaffold9280_1_pt1 | contig 15369 bp, 27 predicted proteins | sample TARA_R100001440 | Tara Oceans TARA_R100001440 (sample SAMEA2622112) | marine metagenome | biome: marine biome (ENVO:00000447); feature: surface water layer (ENVO:00002042); material: "saline water (ENVO:00002010), including plankton (ENVO:xxxxxxxx)" | depth 5 m
GGTTGCCAAGGCCAAGGCTGAAGCAACGATTATGGAGAAGAAAGCCACCGGAGAGATTGACTGGGATCTCAAAATGGCTGATGCTTCTGCACATAGCTGGAAAGACGAATGGCTTACTATTTTGTTCTCGATCCCGCTTATACTCTCATTCTGTGGTGACTGGGGCAGGGAGATAGTCACGAATGGTTTTGCCGCTCTTGAGTCCATGCCGGATTACTATCAGTATACTTTGGGAACTATTGTGGCAGCTAGTTTTGGAACGAGAGCCGCAACTAAATTTTTTGGGAAGAAGTGATGCAGAAATCCCTAGAGAAAGACAGCGATTACAATCAATACGATATGGATGGCGACGGGGTAGTTACCGACGAGGAGCTTGAACACGCCAAAGCTATCAAGAAGACAGAGACTGAGCTTAGAAAAAATCTGGCGCAGTTGCGTATGGCAAGATACACTTTGATATTCATGGGTTGCTATGCGGTGTTCTTGGCATCTCCATGGTGTTCGGCAGAGAAGCTGAATGGATTAGGCGCTGTCACAGATCTTATTTTCTTGAGTGGCGCAGGTATTGTCGGCGCATATATGGGCACAACAGCATGGATGAGTAAAAAATAATGGCACGACCTAGAGCAGCACAATTTGGAAAAGATATTGGTGTATCGACTAATCAGGCAAAAAAGCTTATAAATGAAGGACGGCGACGCAAAGACGGCGGCTCAAACATACTGGAGGCAACTATGACCGAGGCTAAAACCACCGCTGAAGAAAAGATATTAACTAAAGAACAAAAAGAAGAGCTTAGAAAGACCTCCTCAAAAGAGGAAAGACCAGAGATTGGAACAGCGACCATATTGTCTAAAGAAGACATAATAAAGATGCAGATGGATCCAGAGGGAGTGCAGAGAGCTAACGGTGGATTTCAAGTTCGTGGCATGGGTGCTGCCCTTAACCCAAGAGAAGCAAAAATCCGTTAATGTTTGAAGCCGTTGACAGAGTGATGAAGAACAAGCGGGGCGGGGCCGTCCCGCGTCGCACCCAGATTGCTGGGCAAGATCACATGCTGTCATACATTACACCAACTGAAGCTGAAATATTGATGCAGCTTGGTGGATCTGGTGAGCCGGGTCCGGCGGGTATACCTGCCTTTCCACCCAACGAAAAAGACAGTTTAGGTAATGAAAGACCCGATGGCGGCTTTGAAGGCGGCGGCGGCGGCAGTGCTGACGCAGGTAAAATTGGATCTACGGACGAAGATGATGATCAGGCAGCGGAACAAAATAAAGCTATGGCCGATGCCATGGCTGCTGGCACAGCTACCGGAGAGGGATTTGATTTTGGTGGTACATATGATCCAGATGATGGGCCGTATGGAAGCTATGGCTCTGCTCAAAAAGGCTACAATGATGCTATGGAAATCACGCTTGATAATCCATACGGCAAAATGGGATTTTGGACTAGAACATTTGGAATAGATCCCAGCAAAATCAGCTATGCGGACATAATGAGTGTCGAGACTCGTGCAGGTATAGCCAACAATCAGTTCTCAAAGTTTGCAAATCCAACTAACCAACCTGGTAAGATTGGGTACAATCCAGCGTTTGAAACAGCAAAGCCAGGGTTTTTAAGATCTGGTGTCCAGAAAAAAGGATTCAATACTTATCTTGGACCCGTTCAAGAGTTCGCCGTAAAAAGAAGTCCTATGGATATGCTGGCGATATCAGGCATTGGTGCATTGAACCCAGCATTTGGTATTCTGGCAGAGGCACTTACAGACACCACTTACGGATTAGAGGGACTGGCTCCACCTGATGCAGCACCACTGGGTGAGCCACAGACATTTATGGGTCAAGCCTTCCAAGCTGGGAAGCAAGCAATAGGTGATTTCTATGACGCGGCTAAAGAAGCTATAGGAGGTCTTGCAGACCTCTTGTCTCCAGAGGAAGCGGAGGCTGTTGCAAAAGCTTCACCAGCGGAGCAGGAACAAATAAAGTCAGAACTACAACAGGAACAAATTAATGGAGTTACTATAGGGGCCACTCCCAGTGGTCGAACTACTTTAACGATGCCTGATGGAAGAGTAACCACGATGAATCCAGATGGCACTTTGACCGGATTTAGTTCTGCTTCATCAATACAAGCTAAAACAGCACAAGGAGCACCAACAACATCAGTTCAAGCACAAGCTGCCCAAGATGCTCAGAACTTAGGTTTGGCAAGTCTTGGAACGCCCGACGAGTTAAGCGGAGTTCCCATGTCTGGAACTGTGCCGAGTAGAACTTTAGGATCTCTTGTAGACGCACTCCCAGACGGACCGCCTCTTGATATGCAAAGCATACCAGGCTTTACTCCTGATGCATTGACTGGTAGTCAAATTCCAGGGACTCAATTCTCTAGTGGCTTTGGCAGTGGAGACGGTCCTGATCGTCCCACACAAGAAGAGACAGAGGAAGACGACACTCTTTACTCGTATGATCCAAAGATAACTGGTGGGTTTTATGACTATGGTCAGCCATCTACTTTTGACGATAGAATCCTTATTCCGACAGAGGAGGTTCTAAAAAACCGATTTAACTTAGTTATATAGCAAGGGGAACAAAATGGATTTAGTATCTTTCATAAAAGACTATCAAAAGATATTGATTAACCGTGTAGATGATATTAGTCTTTCGATCACAAGCGGTGGAGTAACAGACTGGGAAGACTACAAAGCAAGAGTTGGTGAAATACAGGGTGTCACCTATGCTCTTGATGAAATGAAGGCCCTGCTAAAGAAAGTGAAGTATATCGATGACACTGATCGTACCTGAATATGTCCTAGCGCAACGGGCCGCAAAGCAAGAAGCCGAAAAAAACGCAAAGAAAAAATCCTTAAAAGATAGAATGCCACAGCCCACAGGGTGGAGGATCCTTGTCATGCCTTACATGGGCAAGGAGAAAACGGACGGTGGTGTCTATGTCCCCGATCAAGTAAGAGAACGAGAGTCACGAGCCACGGTGGTGGCTTATGTGATTAAGCTCGGCCCTCTTGCTTATCAGGACAGGGATAAGTTTGGTGACAATGACCCCTGGTGTAAGGAAGGAGACTGGGTTTGCATTGGCAGATATGCCGGATCCAGATTCAACATCGAGGGCGGAGAGGTTCGTATTATCAATGATGACGAGGTCATCGCAACCATCGTTGATCCTGACGATGTTAAAAACTATGGAGCATAATCATGGCAGAAGCTGCAAAAAAGACTACTGACTTGACTGCTGATCTTGAAGAGGATCAGGGGCAAGAGATAGAGGTAGCAGAGGAAGAGACTCAAGAAGAGCAGGCTGAACAAGAAACAGTCGAAGAGGCTTCTGAAGATGAAGAACAGAAGGACGAAAAAGAGGAAGAGCTTGATCAGTACTCAAAGAATGTTCGTGATCGTATAAGTAAGATTACTCAGAAGTATCGTGACGAAGAAGCTCAAAGAATAGCAGCGGTCGAGTTTGCTCAGAAAGTAAAAGAGCAGAATGATGAGCTTAGACAACGTCTGACAGCACTTGATCAGTCTTACGTTGGTGAGTTTGGCACTCGTATACAATCACAGATTGATGCTGCAAAAGTGTCGTATCAGAAAGCCTATGATGAAGGTGATGCTGATGCGATGTTCGAGGCTCAGAAGAATCTGAGCAGGCTTGCTTTGGAGGAGGCACAAGTAGAGCAGGCTAAAAAAAGGCAGGAACAGCAGGCTGCTGCTCCTAAACAAGAACAGAAGCAACAGCAACCACAGCAGCAGGCAGCACCAAAACCAGACCCAAAAGCAGAAGCCTGGGCGTCAAAGAACGAGTGGTTTGGTCAGGATCAAACAATGACCTACGCTGCTTTTGGTATTCACAGACAACTTATCGAAGATGAAGGGTTTGACCCAGCGTCCGATGAGTATTATAGTGAACTTGATCGTAGAGTCCGTTCAGAGTTTCCACAGAAGTTTGGAGGCTCTAAAGACAAAGGACCCAGAGTCGCCTCTGCTGAGTCCACGGCTTCTAAGTCGTCTACGAAAAAGGGGCGCAGAACAGTCAAGTTGACTCCTTCGCAGATTCAGATAGCGAAGAGGTTAAATGTTCCGCTCGAAGAATATGCAAAGTATGTCAAGGAGTAGTAAAATGACTGGTTCTATTAAGAGAACGCCTCGCGATGCGGAAACTCGCGCAAAGACCCAAAGGCGCAAGCCATGGGCACCTCCATCAAAACTGGAGGCTCCAGAAGCACCCGCAGGGTACAAACATCGTTGGATTCGTACATCCATTCGTGGTGAAGATGACAAGATGAATGTGACTACAAAGATGCGTGAAGGGTGGGAACCCGTTCGTGCAGATGAATATCCAGAACTCGAGGGTAAATTTCCTACCATCGAGGAAGGTGCTCATCAGGGTGTGATAGGAGTCGGCGGTTTGATGTTGGCTAGAATACCTGAAGAAACGGTTGAAGAAAGAACTGAATACTTCCGGGAGCAGACCCGTACACAAATGGATGCCGTGGATCAAAACTTGATGAGGGAACAACATCCCTCAATGCCTATCCATACGGATAGGAAAAGTCGTGTATCATTCGGAGGTAAGTCAAAAGACTGATCTCTATAAATTGATAAGGAGCATGTAATGGCAAACACAAATGTTGCCTTCGGCCTAAAGCCGATTAATATGCTGGGTGGCTCACCTGCTACTCAGGGTACTAATGCATACTTCATTGACAGTGGTGCAAGCGCGATCTTTCAAGGATCAATGGTTAAGGCCGATAACGGTGGTGAAATCGTTATTTGCTCTGCCACCGGAGATACTGAAGCTCCCGTAGGTGTATTTGCTGGCTGTGAGTATGTTTCCTCAGTGACTGGTAAAAAAGTCTTTTCAAACACATGGCCTGGTTCGGGTGCAGACACAAACTTCGATATTATCGGATTTGTGCATGATAACCCACTTCAGCGTTTTATTGTTTGTACAGACGCTACTTTCACAAATCGCGCAACTGCGATTGCTGCTATCTTCGAGAACTCACGGTTCGATAGTGGTGCAAGCGGTAGCACAACCACAGGTATTTCTAGTGCAAAGCTCGATGTTGCGACTCTGGATTCCTCAAATGCCTCTCTTCCTCTGAAGATTGTAGGTATCCATGATGATCCCGAGAACGAAGATTTTGCTAACGCTGGTATTCCTATGATTGTGATGCTTAACAATCACGCTCTGCTTCAGTCTGATTCTGAAGCGGCTATTTCATAAGGGAGATTAGATATGGCTATTTCTCGCGGACAACTCGCCAAAGAACTAGAGCCGGGTCTAAACGCTCTCTTTGGTATGGAATATGATCGTTATGAGGGTCAACATGCGGAGATCTTCGACACCGAGTCATCAGATCGGGCGTTCGAAGAAGAAGTGATGTTGTCAGGATTCGGCGCTGCTCCTGTTAAACAGGAAGGCGCAGGAGTAGCATTTGACGATGCTAACGAATCCTTCACTGCTCGTTACAACCACGAAACAGTGGCTATGGCTTTTTCAATCACTGAAGAGGCTGTAGAGGACAACTTGTATGACCGTCTGGCTTCACGCTATACTCGTGCACTTGCACGTTCTATGGCACACACAAAGCAGGTCAAAGCTGCTGCTATCCTGAACAACGCATTTACTGCTGGCGCATCTGCTGGTGGTGACGGTGTTGCTCTTTGTGATGCATCACACCCATTGACAAATGGGGGCACGTTCAATAACGAGCCAGCAACTGCTGCTGATCTTAATGAGACTTCTCTCGAAGACGCATTGATCAGCATCGCTGGATTTGTTGATGAGCGAGGCTTGATTATTGCTCTTCGTGGTATGAAGCTGATTGTTCCACGTCAACTGCAATTTGTTGCAGAGCGCCTGCTTGTATCGAACCTACGGGTTGGAACAGCAGACAACGACGTGAATGCTCTCAAGTCAATGGGTATGCTTCCTGATGGTTATGTGGTCAACGACTACCTGACTGACACAGATGCATTCTTCCTGAAGACTGACGCTCCGAATGGTTTCAAGCACTTCGAGCGTTTGGCATTGTCAACTGCCATGGATCCAGACTTCGACACTGGCAACATGCGTTACAAGGCTCGTGAGCGTTACAGCTTCGGCTTCTCTGACCCACGTTGTGTGTTTGGTTCACCAGGCGCATAAACTCTAGTTAAGAGCTAGAATGAAGGGGCGGCTATTCAGTCGCCCTTTTTTCTGTTACCGTAAATAATCTCTTACGCATGGAGATACCTCCCTTGACTAGGAGAGGGGCTGTTATAATTGCAGCCTCTCTTTTTTTGGTGTATGCTATATTTATCCTGACAGACCCAGTGGGGGTCTGACACTAGCCAAGACAGGAGATGTAAATGGCTACAACTACTTTTACCGGACCAGTCCGTTCTCAGGGCGGTTTTCAAGTAACGAATAAAGACGGCACTTCTGGCACCGTCACTCAAACAGGTTTCTCTGTAAATGCTACTGGTCAACTCGTTTCAATGGGAACACGCAAGATTCAATCATTTGCGGGTTCTTTGGCTGGAACAAATGCAGCTAGCACGGCATACGCTGATGGCGATGTTCTAGTAGAACTAGGCACATTAAACACAGATGCACCTGATGGTCTTGTAACTCCTACAAAGTTTTTCATACACAGAGCTTTGATAGGAATCACAACAGCGGCGGGTCAAACTTTGGCCGGAAGCTTAAAGTTGAGTGCAACTAGTGGCACAGCTACTAACGCAGCAGTTTCTTCTGGTACAGAAATTGTAGGTGCCGGAGTTACTTCCTTCAACGAGCAGTTGAGTGCAACTCAGTCAATCACTGAGATTGATATCAACTTTAATGATACAGCCGGAAACTATCATATCTTTGTTCCTAACATAACTGCGGCTATCGCAAGCACTCATCTTTATGCTGCTGCCACAACCACTGTAAACGCTGATGTGACTGCTGGAAGATTTACTGTTGAACTAGAATACTCAGTATTCTAAGGAGGCTGTAATGGCAGACGCTGTAACATCACAAACACTTGTTGATAACCCGAAGATGGCAGTCTTAAAGTTTACCAACGTCTCAGATGGTAGCGGCGAGAGTGCTGTTAAGAAGGTTGACGTGTCTGCGTTGTCTGCAAATATAGACGGCAGCACATGTACAAGAGCCACTATTGAAAAAATTTGGTGGCAGTGTAACGGGATGAAAGTGAAGATTTTATTTGATGCCAGTACAGATGATTTCTGTATTGAGCTTGGAGAAAATCAAAGCGGATTCCATGATTACACGCCTTTTGGAGGGCTGACCAATCCTGCAAGTTCTGGTGTAACAGGAGATGTTATGTTCACAACTGTGGGACATTCTTCTGCTGATACATACACGATCATTATGCAGGTTGGAAAGAGCTATTAATAATGGCTCGTAAACGAGCAAAGATGCCCTCGCGCAATAAAAAAAATTTCCGCCCCACTAAATCTGGGGCGGGAATGACTGAGGCTGGAGTAAAGGCATATAGACGTAAAAACCCTGGATCTAAGTTGAAAACTGCCGTTACAGGTAAAGTAAAGCCCGGCAGCAAAGATGCAAAAAGACGTAAGTCATTTTGTGCCAGAAGCGCCGGACAAATGAAAAAGTTTCCAAAAGCTGCTAAGAATCCTAATAGCAGACTTAGACAAGCAAGACGGAGATGGAAATGTTAAATGCTCAGTTTGTGGCAGGAACAGTTTTCGTTGCGTTTGTTAGTGCATGCGTTGCTGGTCTGACTTGGATATCGTCCACTTTAATCGAGGTGGATAAAAACGTAGCAATAATGGCCGTGAAGATTGACGCTAACAATGAAAAGATTGACGAGCTTCATGCCATGATCAGACCAATGTGGGAAGAGTTTACGGGAAGGACATATGATGGGAATCTCGCGAGGTTCGATGAGCAAACAGATATCCAATCCACCACAAAAGAAAAAGTGGAGTTCAAAACGCAAACGCTCCGTAAATTGTAAGCGACCTAGAGGTTTTAGTGAAAGAGCACATTGCGCTAGTAAAAAGAGGAAAAAATAATGGCACTCACTGGGTCGAGAAAAACAAAAATTAAGAAGGTTATCAAGGGATTGAAAAAAGCAAGCAAGCTACATGCCAAGCAAGCTCGAACGCTTAAAGGCATAGTGAACGGTAAAAGGAGAAAATAAAATGCCGAAAGACGCTTGTTATCACAAGGTAAAAGCTCGTTATAGAGTTTTTCCAAGCGCCTATGCCTCGGGCGCTATTGCAAAATGCCGAAAGGTAGGTGCCGCTAACTATGGCACCGGGGGCAAAAAGAAAAAGAAAAAGGGGAAGGCTTCGGGTGGAGTCTTGAACATGAGAAATGGAGGAGCCGCTGTTACTCAGGCAAAGCGGCCATCTAGCAATCCTAATATTGCTAGAGGGTGTGGTGCTGTGCTGAATAACAAGAGAAAAATAACTAAGTACGCGTAGGGAAAGATGGAACCCGTATCAACAGCTTTGGCTGGTATAGCTCTGTTCAAGTCGGCTGTTGATGGTATCAAAAGTGCTATCAGCACAGCACAAGATGTTGGAGATATAGCTGGATATATAGACAATCTGTTTGAGGGTGAGAAACAGGTACAGCAGAAACGTAATAAAAAGTCTGGTGTAGGAGTAGGAGATCAGTTTGGTATAAAGTCAGTAGCGCAAGAGATTATAGATGCGAAGCTGGCTAAAGAACAGATGCAAGAAATTGCCAGTATGGTGGACATGAGATTTGGGCATGGAACCTGGGCATCAATTGTAGCGGAGAGGGCAAAGCGTATACAAGAAGCTAAAGAAGCTGCTGCCGCTGCGAGACGTGAGGCTGCTAAAAGACAAAAGGAACTGGAAGAAAACATAAAAGCTGCTGCTATAATATTTGGAGTCTTGGCCGTTGCGGTGGGTTTATTTGTTTTTCTTATGATTTCTGTAGCAAGGGCGATAGGTTTGTAAATGGCGGTAAGGAAAACAAAAAGTGGGCTGGCGCTCAAAAGATGGTTCAAGGAGAAGTGGACGGACCAGAGAACGGGTAAACCGTGTGGCCGTCGCAAGGGTGAAAAACGGGGTACTCCATATTGCCGCCCCTCCAAACGTATCAGTTCTAAAACTCCCAAAACAGGGAGCGAAATGACAGCCGCTGAAAAGCGTAGTAGAATATCTCAGAAGAAAAGAATTGGTCAGCCAGCAGGCAGGCCAAGGCGTGTAAAAGCAGTAAGAAGGAAGAGGAAAAAGTAATGGCTAAAAAGTTTCCAGATCTTAGCGGTGACGGTAAAGTCACACAAAAGGATATTCTCATGGGCAAAGGCGTAATAAAAGCAAACAAAGGAAAGTCGGTAAATCTTGTTAGTCCACGCAAAGAGATGGCTGGTGCAGTAACACCTCCAACGAGAAAGTTCAGGATAGTTTAGTATGCGTGAACTCATAGAGGAGTGGGTTCACACAGAACTAAGCATAGTAGATCCAGAGATAGGGTACGCACTTTGTCCCTTCGCAAAGAAAGCTTTGAAAGACGATAGATTAAAAGTAGTAGAATGCGAAGGCAGACAGGATCTATGGAAGAAAATAGCAGAAGAGTCTAAAAATTTTAGCGAAGATCATTCTGTAGTAATTTGTCTGGAAGAGGAGCCTACAGCACCGTATGAAGAAGTAGAAGCTGCCTGTGTAGCTATGAACGAGTGGTTTGCTTGTAATAAGTTAGACGTATGGCTTCTTGCCTTTCAGACGGACTTCACAATGGTGTTTATACAGAGATTGTCAGAGCTTGATGATGCGAGTAAGATACTTGAGAAGACCGGGTATTATGATAACTATACCAAGGAAGACTACATTAACTTAATCTTAAACAGAAGAAGGGTTAGAGAAAATGGTAGGAGCTAAGAAAAAAGCCATGAAGCGCATGCGTGGTGGCGGTGCCATGAAAAAGAAGGCCATGAAACTTGGCGGCTCGGCTAAGAAAAAGGCTATGAAACTCGGTGGTTCAGCTAAGAAAAAGGCTATGATGGGCGGTGGCATGGCTAAAAAGAAAGCTATGAAACTCGGCGGTTCAGCTAAGAAAAAGGCTATGATGGGCGGCGGCATGGCTAAAAAGAGAGTCACAAAGCGTATGCGTGGTGGTGGCGCTATGAAGAAGAGGTAGTAATGGCAACATCAGGATCCAGAGATTTTGACATTGATGTAGCGGAGATCATCGAAGAGGCATACGAAAGATGTGGACTCGAGGTTCGTACTGGCTATGACACAAAGACTGCCAGAAGGTCTTTAAATCTTATGTTTGCTGATTGGGCGAACAGAGGACTGAATCTCTGGACTGTGACACAGGCGACTCAAGCCCTAACTGCTGGTACGGCGACCTATACGTTTACATCTGCTTATACTGACATACTTGAGGTCGTGCTTCGAGATAGCAGCGGCACGGATAGAGATGTGTCTAGAATATCTAGAAGCCAGTATTTAAGCATACCAAACAAAACCACAACTGGAACACCCAGTCAGTATTATTACAGCAGATCAACTGTTCCTACGTTAAACTTGTGGCCTACACCTGATGATTCTACTGATAGTCTTGTCTATTATTATGTAAACAGGATTCAGGATGTAGACGCTTTGGTCAATACGACGGACGCACCCTTCAGATTCCTGCCGTGTATGGTTGCTGGTTTAGCATACTACCTTGCTATGAAGAAGGCACCGGATAGAGTTCAATTGCTAAAGGTTGTGTACGAGGAAGAATTCCAACGTGCGGCGGATGAGGACGAAGATCGAGTGCCTCTGAAGCTACAGCCAAGCATACAATATCTAAGAGTTAACTAATGCCTAGATATGCCTCTGGTAAAAAAGCGTGGGGTTTTTCGGACAGATCCGGGTTTAGGTATCGTTTGTCTGAGATGGTCGTTGAGTGGAACGGCATGAAAGTTGGTCCTGATGAGTTTGAACCTAAACACCCGCAATTGATACAAACTCGTACAGGGTCTGATCCAGAGGCTTTATTCGAGCCAAGACCTAGAAATGATAAGATTCCCACAACAATTAAGATTCCCACGTTCAATTTGGATACATTGGTCTTTGAGGAGATTCCAGCTATTAGAGCTAGAGTGGGAACGGTCACTTTTGGTGGAGATGTTATAACTCCAATTAGTGCCGAGATTACAGGTGTTTCTGGAACTGGTTCAGTAGGCACGGTCACAGCTTCTGGCACAGGCACAAGCATTGCGGCAACTTATACCGTAACGGTGGTTGGAGGCAATCCAGTTAATCATCCGTATTATAATGTAGGGTCTAGCAATAAGTTTGCGATCAATGGATCTACTGCTACATCGGATGTGTTACTGAGCCTATCAGAGGGCAGCACTTATAGATTTGATCAGAGTGATTCTTCTAATTCAGGTCATCCTTTACGTTTTAGCACTACCGCCAATGGAACACATGGAGGCGGGTCTGAGTATACTACTGGAGTAACCACTAACGGAACTCCAGGATCTTCGGGAGCATATACACAAATAACGGTAGCTTCTGGAGCACCAACGCTATATTACTATTGCACTAATCATAGTGGCATGGGCTGGCAGGCGAACACACCATGAGTTATACATACACCCAATTAAAAAACGCAATACAGGACTACACAGATAATAATGAAGCGAGTTTTGTTTCTAATCTCGATAGATTTATAGAAAGTGCTGAAGAACGTATTTTTACCAGCGTTGATCTTGAACTTTTCAGGAAGAACGTAAGTGGAGTTATGACCTCTGGCAATGAGTTCCTGGCAGTTCCAAATGATTATCTTGCTTCTTTCTCTATGTCCATAGAGGTGTCCAGTTCAAAACAATTCTTACAGCAAAAAGATGTTAACTACCTTCAGGAATACACACCGAACGCAGCTACCACAGGTGTGCCCTTATATTATGCAAAATATGATTTTCAAAACTTCATACTAGCTCCAACCCCAAATGATAATTATTCAACAGAATTGCACTATTACCATCGTCCAGCGGGTTTAACGAGCAGCAAGTTTACTCTCACAGTTAATAATGTAACTGGTGTGTTTGTTTCTAATGAAACGATTACAGGTGGCACAAGTGGAGAAAGTACAACAATAAATTCGCTAACTTCGGCGACACAGTTTGTTGTTACTATTCCTACTGGCACGTTTACGGTAGGTGAAACAGTTACAGGCGGAACGAGTGGTGCAACAGGGGTGGTTGTGTCTACCTCTGATGACATCACGACAACATGGATTAGTGAGAACGCTCCAAACGCTATACTATTTGGCAGTCTTATAGAGGCTTACATATACATGAAGGGGGAGCCGGATATCATGAAGCTGTATAGCGAAAGGTTTTTGGAAGCGTTGTCTAGGTTGAAAGACTACGCAGAGGCTCGTGAAAATACAGATGCGTATAGAAGGGGGTTACCAGACAGGGCTAGAACATGAAGATTGCAATAGTGGGTTTAGGGGGCAGCTATTCAGATTACATTTCAGCTAGAGTTGCGTCACAAGAGTTTGACGAGGTCTGGGGGATAAATTGTATAGGCGCTATAATACACGTTGACAGGACATTTATGATGGATCCTGTGACTAGATTTATACACACAGAAAATGCTGGGTCACAGACGGGGGTGGCACGAGAGTTTCTTGCTAAGAATACAGCGCCAATTTACTCTTGTATTCAGCATGCAGACTTTCCTGCAATCGAGCTATACCCTTTAGAAGAGGTGGTTAAGGACACGGGAGTTTGTTACTTTAACAACACGGTGGCTTATGCCATAGCCTATGCGATATGGAAGAAAGCTGAAAAGATTTGTTTGTATGGCATAGACTTCACATACAAAAATGTAAACATGGCAGAGTCAGGCAGAGCTTGTGTAGAGTTTTGGTGTGCCACAGCGATATCTAAAGGTATCAAAATTGAGGTTGCACATCGATCTGGACTCTTAGACACCAACGTCCCTGATAACGAAAAGTTATATGGATATCATAGATTAGAAGACCCCTTGGTTCAGACGGTTAAGGATGGAAGTCTTCTAATAACCAAACAATCCAGAATCGATCCACCTGAACCTGTTGAGAGTGAACCTATTATCTTTGGGAGACATGACCATGTTTGATCTTAATGTTGGATCGGTGGGATCCGTTAGCGTTGTATCATCTGATAACGGTGGACTATCTAACGATCAAATCGCGGACATGTTAGCTACTAAACTAATATACATATCAAACGAGGCACCAGAGCCAATACGACTGCAAGCTGAAGCTTTTCAAGACAGGGTCAGGAATTTGGCACAACATTATATAGAGTTGGCGAGAAAAGAAGAACGTGCTAGTATTTGCGCCAGGGTCCGTGAGGCGGGTCAACATCAACTAGCTGACGCTATAGGGAGACTATAATGGCAATAGCACAAGCAATGTGTACCGCATTCAAACAGGAATTGATGTTGGGTACGCACAATTTTGCAACGAACGGTAACGCTTTTAAGCTTGCTTTGTATGCAGAGAGCAGTGGTGGAAAGTCTAGCACCACGGCTACTTTAGGAGCCACAACCACAGCATTCACCACTACAGGCGAGGTTGCTTCTAGCGGCACATATGCAACAGGCGGTGGCACACTTACCAAAGTTGCTCCAACTACTTCTGGTACAACGGCTCTTACCGATTTTGCTGATCTTAGCTTTACTACGGCAACAATCACCGCAATGGGTGCATTGATCTACAACAGCACAAACAGCAACAAAGCTGTGGCGGTGTTGGATTTTAGTTCCAACAAAACATCTACTTCAGGAACTTTTACTATTCAGTTTCCTACAGCAGATGCGAGTAATGCGATTATACGAATAGCCTGATGAGGTAGCCTATGTCGTTACAAGGATGGGGAAGGGGCACTTGGGGTGAAGGAGCTTGGGGGCAACCAATCCCTGTTTCTCCAACTGGAGTTGCTGGAACCACCGCTTTAGGCTCGATTATAGCGCAGGGCGTACAAGAGGTTGTTGTAACAGGGGTTTCAGCTACGGGTTCGGTTGGAACAGTAACGGCATTAGCGGGAGCGACTTTTGCTGTAACGGGGAATGTTGGTACATCAGCGGTAGGGACTGTAACACCTTTAGGAATTATATCTTTTGCTGCGACAGGAGTATCAGCTACAGCATCAGCAGGCACAGGGACAAGCGCACCTATTCAATCTTTAGGGTTCTCTGTGACAGGAGTATCAGCAAGAGGTTCAGTTGGGGACGAAAGACTTTACAGACCTATCGTTCCTTCACAAACACCTAATTGGACAGAAATAGCAGCGTAAGGACAGAAAAATGGCGAGCACCTATGTAAATGATTTAAGACTTAATGAGCTAGGTACTGGCGATGGTTCTGGTACTTGGGGAAATACAACCAATACAAACCTTGAGCTTATTGGTGAGGCGTTTGGGTTTGGCACAGAGGCCATATCCACCAACGCTAATACTCATACAAGCACAGTGGCTGATGGATCGACTGACCCAGTTAGGTCAATGTATATAAAATACACGGGTGCATTAGACTCTGATTGTACAATTACGATTGCTCCAAACAATATTAGTAGAGTTCACATTATTGAAAATGCCACCACCGACAGTGGTTCAAGCGGTCCTTATAATATCATAATTAGTCAAGGATCTGGCGCAAATGTAACTATACCCAATGGTCAAGTAGCTATGGTTTATCTTGATGGTGCTGGTAGTGGCGCAGCCGTAGTGAATGCCTTGACCAATTTAAATGCAACTCATGGTCAGCTTGCTATTGGTCAGGATGCAGATGCAGATGATCTAACAGGTGACAGCGCAGTAGGTCGTTTGACGTTAGGTGCGGGTGAAGATCTGAACTTGTATCACGGTGGCACCAACTCTTACATCGTCAATGACACAGGTGATTTAATTATAGACACTGCCGGGGACATTCAACTTGATGCTGCTGGCAACGACTTTAAGTTTCTGGCGGGCGGGACAGAAATACTAAACATTACCAACTCCTCAAGCGATGTTGTAATCAAACCTGTTGTGGATGCAAAGGATATTATATTTCAGCAACGAGATGGCACTGCCGTTATGACTGTGGAAGATAATGTATCTCTAGCCATTAACAATGATGTAACTGTTGCAGGAAGAGCGGTAGGCACAGTAACTTCTGTTAGTTTAGGCACAGGATCTAGCCCAGATACGGCTGAGTGCGATATGGCGGTCAGTAATGATTTTTCTATTACTGTGGCAAGTGACGGATGTTTATTGTCTTTTGCTAATGAGACTGCTGGTCAATCAGGCAACATTCATTTGAGCAATGCTAACGGTCAAACCATCACAGTTGGCGCTGAAGTGGCTATAAACGCTACGGCTTTAA
>TARA_R100001440_G_scaffold16293_4_pt1 | contig 15342 bp, 38 predicted proteins | sample TARA_R100001440 | Tara Oceans TARA_R100001440 (sample SAMEA2622112) | marine metagenome | biome: marine biome (ENVO:00000447); feature: surface water layer (ENVO:00002042); material: "saline water (ENVO:00002010), including plankton (ENVO:xxxxxxxx)" | depth 5 m
CAGCAAATCGGCCCCTCGACCAGTTATTGATCCGCCCACACCCGCTGCAAAGTATTCACCACCGTGATTGGTTTCCCACCTACCTTTTGCTTTACTATCTTCTCTTAGTTTAACATCTCCAAAAATCATTTTGTATTCTTCGGTTTCCATTAAGTTTCTAACTTTGCTACCGAACCTTGTTGCAAGTTCTGCGTTATGTGAAACTTGCATCAATTTCATTTTAGGATTACGGCCAATCATCCACGCAGGAAATAAATATGAAGCAAACTCTGATTTAGTATGCCTAGGAGGCATGTTGATAATCAATCTTTTTTCTTTATTGTTTGCAATGTTTTCAAATGACTTTGCAATTATTTGATGGTGCCCATATCTTTTTGGGTCCTTTGTTTTACGATAAATGAAATCAGGCCAAACTGCTTTAGCAAAAGCTAAGAAATCATCCTGGCAAATTTTAATATATTCTAACTGCTTCTTTAAAACTAAATCCTTTAGTTCTTCATCTGTTAATTGATCTAAATTCATGGTGCCCCTTTTCAACATAGACTAATACAAAAACACTTTCAACTATTCCATTTCATTTGGGTCCCCTGTGCATGTATTCGACTTAGCTCTAGCTAGTCTTAACAAAGTACCTAGTCGCGTGCGGGGTGCTTTTTTTTAAATGCAACGTGTTTCGTTTTGCGTTGGCCAATGAGCCTTCTAAATGCACAACGGACAACGGTAAAACAGCGGTCAACGGTGCGCTGTACGTGGTCAGTTAATCGGTCAACAGTAAGCGCGTAAAATGGTCCACAAACAACGGCCATCGGATCGGAATTTTAATAACAAAATCAGGCTCGAGGGCGCGCGGATCAGTGAAAAAAGATCGAACTCTGTAAATTTTAAGGGCCTTGTGCTTTTGGCCCTTAACCAAGATCAACACCGTTGCGCCATGCTTAACGGCTCTATTGATCCATACAATTTGATATTTATTTAATGTCGGATAATTGACCTGATTTGATTTTAATTCACACCAAAAAGATTTGCTTTTATATATTCCAAAAACATCTGGAACACCTGAGACAGTCAGGGTTTCAATTCTAGTTAAAAAATATCCCTGATCATTGAGAGCGTTTTTAACTTGTTTCCAGAGTTGCGCTTCAGATCCTGACATGTGATTTAATTACAACATCTGTTGTAAAAATACAACACAACTTATACGCGTAATTAATTTAGGGGTGCGACACTTTTGATAGTATAAAAAAATAATGTCTTATAATATCTTATCATTATGAGAAATAATAAAACAAACAACACAGAGGAAACAATGCAAAAACTAACACTAAAAAAACTAGAAAAAATAATGATCAAACTAGTTAAAGACAATCAAAAACACGCTGAAAATATCAGGGTGCAAAAAATAGATGACAAAAGATTTTATGTGCTTTGCGATATTAGATATCCAGATTTTATAGCTAAAGAGGACCATAAAAAATGGGAAGAAGGGCCAGAGTACACGGGTTGGATTGAATGGAAAAAAGGGGACAACCTAAAACAAAACGATGAATTCAATGTCAAATGGGTACAATTTGGAATTGATAAAAATGATAACAATAAATTTTTCTACTCAATAGACGGGTTACCTTCACAAGATTATTTTTGTGATAGCACGGGCTACGGGGTATTAAATAACGGCAAGGCAGTTGAGGGCCTTCAAAAAGATATGGCTAAATATGGAATGATGTTTGAACCCTATCACTCAATGACGGGCATTTTAGATCATGCTTGTGAAATATAAACCAACGGGGGCGAAAGCCCCCACAACAACAAAGGGAAAGATGAAAAAAATAAACGACCCATTTGGATTTACAAAAGCTATAAATTTTAAAAAGCTTAATGATCCAAAAGTTTTAAAAGAATTAGAAAAGATCTTTTTAAAAGAAGAAAAAAGATCGGATCTAAGAAAAGCCCATGATTTAAAAGGATCAAAAAAATTATGGTAAATCAACACGGGGGCGCAAGCCCCCACAACAACAAAGGGAAAAGACGATGAAAAAACAATACATAAGATCAACTAGAAATCTCTATTATAGAGACGAGGACGGGATAAGAATTTTTTATTCTTACAGTACACCCGTTGCATTTATAGACAGTGACAATACATTGGTTATTTCAGAAAATGTATGGTCAGTGACTACAGCAAAACACCTTAATTGGATTGAGGATTTTTGCGGGGTAGAGAGAAAACAATCAAGGACCAAAAACTCAGTCTTTAAAGATAGTTTAAAATTTAGACAATCAAAAGACGGTCAAGATATGACAGAGGCAAGACAAGACAATCATTTGAAAACAACAGCGATGGTTTCAAAATTGTTTGGATTGCTATCAACGGGGGATGAGCGAGCGATGGAACAGAAAAAAAGATTTTTTGAAATCGCGGGCTGTACATTCCCTGAGGATTGGGACAGTCTAAGCCTTGAGGAAAAGACAAAAAGAATAAACAAAGCTGAACAATTTGGATTGGGGGAATAATGAAAATAAATAAAGATCTACATTTTTTAAAACTACAATGTCAAAAACTTAAAATGTCGAGAAGAAATAGACATGTCTATTTTAAAAATTGCCGAGAGGATTTCGCAAATAATAATTTTATAGATTGGCATTTAAAAAGTTTAGCGGGTCAGGTGAGTTATAGTAGTACAACTGTAGGTTGTAACTACGGATATCATTATGAGCCGTTACCATCACTAAGTCAAATTGAAGGATCATTTGAGGGGTAACTATGTTAGATAAATCAGATCAATTGCATGATGATACTATCGAGGACATCATGCAAGAAATCAGGGATCTCAGGGACGCTGATTTTCATGTTTGTAAATACAGTGAATGGCAAGCCAAAGGCGAGCCTGACACTGATGAGGATACAACTTGTACTTGTGGAGAGTTTGATAGGGTGATTGATAAACTTGAAGCACTAAAATATGGGGGGTAGCTATGGAAGAAGGACAAGCAGAGATAAAGATACGATTAAAAAAAGGTAAGATCACAGTAATACATCCTGAGGGTAATTTTAAGCTTGCAGAATGGATCGCGAGCAAAGGGGATTGGAATAGACTTTGGGATGTGATCGATAAGATGGTTAAAGATAATCAGGGCATCCGCGCGGGTAAGTAGATTAGAATGATTCTAAACTACTACAACCTGAGATTGAATAAAGGTGCGACAATAATGTCCTTGATTATCTTAATTAGATGGGATATGGTGGGTTATGTTTAATAAATTAAAAAATATAAATACAGGAGAAAAAAATATGTCGGAACAAAAAAAGTTTCAAGATTATACAGACGGGCAGATGGCTAGAGAAATCATGATGAATGCTTTAGCTGAGGCCTTAGACACTAACAACAGTCAAGTTAGAACTGAGTTAGAACAAATCGGGGATGAGTATTCAGAGGCTAAGATGATGAGAGTAAGAAAAATTTTAGCCCGAATGGTCCACAAAGTGTTTTTCAAATATGGACACAAGGCAGATTTCGATATGAGCGGATCGCCATTAATATCAATATTTGATGAATACGAGTGGGAACAACCAAAATAACAATGGAGGCGGGGGCGCAAGCCCCCAAACAACAGAGAGGAAAAGATGAACATAAAACAAATAGAAAAAGAAATAATAAAAGCAATTAAGATTGAGGCTGAAATACCTTTACAAAGTGCAGAAGGTTATAAAGACCTAATCAAGTTTGTAAAAAAACTATTTAAAGAATACAGAGAGGGGCAATCATGAAAATAAATAACTATAATGCAGTTGGAATTGCTGAAGGTTTTATTGAATGTAAAGACCAAAAAACAATCAATAAAGCCTGGCAACATTTAATAGATACGGGCCTAGCCTGGAATTTGCAGGGTTGGTTTGGGAGGACCGCAGAGAGTTTAATTAAACAAGGCATATGTAAAAAAAGAAAGAGAGGAGTAAAACAATGATGGATATAGATACTATTGTTGCATTAAATAAAGAGGCAGGCAATAAAGCAAAAAGACACGGAATGAAACCTACGACTTTTACAGAAAGTGGGATTTCTAAAATTAAAGATGGTCAAATCGAATGCTTGAGGGATATAGTGAATATCGGAAACTATACCCCAAAAGGTTGGAGACGGTTTGATGTTAATAAATGGGTTGAAGAATGGGATCTACCATATTCATTTAAATTTTTGGATAAAGGGGGTCTATTTGTTGATAGTTCGGGGTTTGGTTCAGACAATGAACCCGCGCTAACGGTGGACCAATTATTAGATGTGATGGCTCAATTACTAACTCAGAGATCAGATTTAGGTTTTGGCATTATATCAGAGGGGCAATTTCAAATTACAATAGGAGTATTTGAGAATGTCAGAGTTAATTGAGATGTTTTTTGGATTTGTAGCATTCATAATTTTTATAATTCTTCTTGTAGCCTATTTAGGCTACAAGGGAGTTGAGGAGGTTATCGAGCAGAAAAATTTAGAATATCAAATACGTTTAAAAAAATCTTTTGATAAACAAAAAGAAAGAGAGGGAAAATGAAAACCTTTAACATAACATTTGTTGAAGAAACTAAATCACAAGTTAGGATAGAAGCTGAAACACTAGAAAAAGCAAAAGAAATCGTGAATAGTGGTAATTTTTCTGGAGATGAAATAATAGACAGAGATCACTTTGAAATTACAGATGCGTATGAGGACGAAGGAGAGGACCAATGATACTTGATGATAATATAGTTGATAAACAAATGGTGGAAAAAGAAAACTTTGATGGGTTGAACTATGCTAGGGACAATGGAGTTTGGTTTGATAAACAAAATGGTAATTCAATTTGCCTTGCATTTTGTAATAATAAACATACGGCTCAAGCAGTGGCAGAGGCATTAAATCTATTAGATAACATAGAAGGGGATGGAATAACGCTAAAAAAATAGTTTGCAATTTTAGTGTCTTATGATATCTTATGGGAGGAGGAAAAGAAAAAATGAAATATAAAATCAATGTAAATGAAAAAGATATAAAAAACGGAATTCCGTCTAATTGTAATGCTTGTGCAATCTCTCAAGCATTGAGGAGGGAATTTAATACTGATGAAACTTATACGATGATTGATGACGCAACGGGAGATGTGTCTATAGAAATAGATGACAAAAAATTTCAAGTTAATCATATGCACGAAAGTGATGTTGCAGATTTTATCTATGACTTTGATCAAGAGGATGGATGGTCAAAAGTAAAACCAATGACTTTTGAAATTATAGAGAGGTCAGCATGATGAAATTTAAAATCAATGTAAATGAAGAAGATATAAAAAATGGAATACCTTCAGATTGTAGGGCTTGTGCAATCTCTCAGGCATTGAGGAGGGAATTTAATACTGAGGAAACTAAAACAACGATAAGTGATGAAACGGGGGATGTGTGTATAGAAATAGATGATAGGAAATTCCAAGTTAATCATATGCACGAAAGCGATGTTGCAGATTTTATCTTTGACTTTGATAATTATGCGAATGATTATTTTAACAACTTAGTTCCTAGAGAGTTAAAACCAATTTCTTTTGAAATCATAGAAAGGTCAGCATGATGAAAAAATATACCAAAAAAGATTTTCTCAGCTATGCAGAGGCTTTTGATTATACGGAGGATATTTTTAGGGCTTCAGAACATAATGGAAGGCCGATAAGTTGGGAGATGGCAGAGAAAGAAAATGAAGAATTTTTTGAAGAAATGAAAAATTGGAAGCTGAAACAATTTCATGATTGGTTTGGTTTCAGTCATTTTGATGAACATACGGGGGAGGATAGGTTAATAAGAACATGAGTGATCAAACAAAATGGAGAATACCTGAGGTCATATCGGAAAATCACGCTAAGAGATATGAAAATGAAACACGAAAAAAATTTCAAACATGGTTGGAGGATTGTCCCGTCATGTTTGCAAGTAGGGCAACGGACGACCCTAATTTTGTCCAATACATATTTAACTTACAAAGAAGGAGGAAATAAATATGTTTTTAATAATAAGAGAGCAAACTTTCAGTAATATGGAAAGCAGTTTTAGGATTGTAGGCCAATACAAGACTAAAGAAATAGCAGAAGAAAAAAGAACGGCCTTCAGAGTAATTGAGGACAAGGGGAATGTATTTTTTTACATTTGTGAAACCCCGTTGCGATTAACTGAGGAGGTTGAAAATGTCGACTAGGAGTAATGTAGCCATTGAGGACCCAAACACAAAAGAAATAAAAGTTATTTATGTACACTCAGATGGATATCCTGATGGTGTTGGAGATGTGCTTTTAAAACATTATAACGATTATGATAGTGCTTCTATGTTAGTAAATAGGGGGAGTGCTTCTTACATTGCCGAAACTTTAGATGAATGTAATTTTTATGAAACAAAAGAGGACAGTTTTGTAAAACATAATAACGAATATTGTTGGATGTATGATATGCGGGGAGAGATCATGATTGAGTATCTTTATCTTTTTAAAAACAATAAATGGTACGTTTCAGAAATGAAAACCATGAAAAGAAAACCTAAAGATTGTTATGATAATTATATTGTCTACCACACTAAATACATACCAATAGAAGAACATGAGGATTATTCTTATCCAAAACAATTAAAACATACTGAGGTCCAAATGGTTTCTCAAATTGGAAAAATGTTAAAGAAAAATTTTGGGGAGGATAATATTTTGGTTCAAGGTAGAAAAGCTAAAAAAATGAATTAAACGAATTGGCTCAGGCGAGGGGGTCTGGTAATGATCCTGATTACCTAGAAAAGTTCGATTGTTAGTAATTTATTTAGTTCGCATTGGTACTCTAACAGTTGTAAGCAAACTTTTCACCTCGTCAAATTTTTTTAATATTTACAATTACACTATTTGGAATAATTGTTGTATTACCTATTTCTTCAATTTCCCCTTTTTCATTCGCAGAGTAATCCCCAAAAATTCTTGTAACACCCTTTGTTTGAGAAAGTAAGTGGCCTTTAGTAACACACGTTGCTAAATCTAATTTCATTAAGCTATCAATAGATTGCCATGAACTATCACTCAAAATATCTTTCCATGTAACAGAAACCATTGGATAACGGTCTTGCCAATTTTTTGATTTTTTATTTACGGTAATTTTTCGTTTTAACATTTACTTGACCAATTTTTGTTTCCAAATGTTTATTATGTATTTCATTAAATACTTTTATAAACTCACTAAAACTAGACGTTTTTAATCTTTTTTGTTTCAACCGCTTCGGCTTCGATAGTCTTTGCATTGTATCCGTCTATTTTATTTGATAATTCTTTTAGTTTATTTTCTAATTCTTCTCTACTCATACCTTCAAGGCCTGAAACTTTTACCTCTCTCTTATCAACATACAGACCCGCTAATTGTCCTGATCTATATTCAGCTTGAACGGATACATTAAATTGTTTATTTTTTTCAGCTTCTTTAGATAATTTATCTAAACGTCTAAATCTTTTTAATTTGTCTTTTGAAAATTTATTTACTTCTTCCTCGTATTTCTTATCGAGATATTTTGCTATGTGGGGATTTAATCTTCGATTTAACAATCTGGAAGCTATGGCGGAATAATCTGTAGGATTTTTGCACTCATACTTTGCTTGTTTGCAAGCTTCAGCATATGAAATTTCACCCCAATTTGCAACGAGAATGTCAACAAACAATCTTTGCTTAGGTGTTAAGTCTTTTTCAGATCTGTCTGTTTTTTTAATTTGCGCCATTTTTCTACTATATAGATTATTTTAACACATTAAAACAGTTCAAAATAGTTGCGAAGGGTATCTATATTAGCAATATTATTGTTTAGGTGTCCCTGAGGGACACCATAGGGACACCATAGGGACACCATAAAAACGTCTTAAAAGGTTGTTATTACTATCTTTTTTGTCTTTAGGGACACGAGGGACACCATATTGACCCCTGAGGGTATTTTTTTATTAGTGGAGGTCTAGATAATCTATATAGATAAAATTCCGGGCTTCGAGGAGGATATCGGGGCTTTGGGGAGGATATCAGGGTTTCGGGGAGGATATTAGTTTACGTGATCAATTATTTTTGGTAAAATTAATGAAATAGTGTTTTTCATTATTTGCTCTCTTAACCCCTGAGGTTTTTAGTTGTTATAATTATATTTTTTCCTCGGGGGTTTTCTTTAGTCCCCCAATACTTTTAATCTCTTTTAATATTTTTCTACGTTCAGCTTTATCGTGGCTTTGTCTGTATTGCTTATATAACCATCTATACCTTAGCCATTTCAATTGAATTTTGGTATAGCTTATTGTCTTATTTGATATTAACTCATTGAATTTGCTTCTAATTATCTCAGGCTCAAAGCTAGCAAACCAACAAATATTAGTAAAATTTTGTGTATCATTTGTAAACCAATCATAACTGTCTTGCTTCGCATAAGCGTCATGTTTGTGTTGGCCCATGTTCAGTGCATCTTCAAACGCTTGCAGTATTATGGCCTGAAACAACCGTTCTTCCGGTGTCCGTTGTCCGTCTATCAGTTCCCGTGATATATTAATGCCCAAAATTTTTAACAAGTTTAACGAATAATTCACGATAATACCTTAATACTTTCGGTGCAGTGACTACGTTCATCGCAAAATAATAATCATCCAGGTGAGTTTGAATAAAATCAGATCGATCTTCGCCCTCTAAATTTTTACAGATTTCGATGTTTTCCTGAGCAAGTTCAGTTAAGTGTTTCATAGTTCACGTGCGGAGGGGAAAAGATATGGAATGGATACTCCGCACGTAAATTTTTCACAAATATGCCGTGAAATATTTCTAAAACAAAAAATACCGTATTCATACCTAACCTCAATTTAAAGTTAATTAACTAATTTTCGCGGTTCATGAAGATAAAGAGCTTAACCCCTCTTTTTCATTAAGGTAATGGAATACGATATCAAATACTTATAGGATTATAATATGTAATGCAACAAATTTTTTTGGTACAATTTTGAAAAAAAATCACATATGTAAGTGAGGGCGGTTAGGTTCCCGATTAACTAACCGCTCTTAACAAGGCCTAGTCTCCCAGGCCTTGTCGCGCTGATCAGCTATTTACCCTTCAAAAGCTTTCGGCCTTGAGATAGTAAATTTTCTTTTGTTTTTTCATAAGGTTGGTTTTGCTTCTTTGCAATTTTCTTGACCTCATCATCAGTAATTTTTGCAATCATTGAAGCGGGTTTCCTGAAGCCGTGACTACCCATTGCACGCAAAATGCAATAGGTATCAATGTCAACGGCGCAGGATTTCCATTTACTTATGTCCATCTTTCTTTGTCCTCTCTATTAATTGTTATTTTCCTCGTCCTCTTGATACTCACGGTCAATAAAATATCGAATAAAATTTATTTTATTATGCACGTTACCGTTATAGATTTTGTCGAACACTCTAACAAAATCTTCCGTGTTAGTACCCCGCAATAACAACGCAGATTTAGATTTCAACGCAGTTTTGAAACGATCCCATTTAAATTTAGGATGTTCAGAAACAACAGCATACGCAGTAATGAAAGATCTTGTTAACCTAATATTAAAGTTGTTTTTCATAAACATTAGATCAGCACCAATTTCATTACATCTCTGTAAAGTTTTTATTCTAAACTTACCTTGTTTAAAATCAGCTCTAGTTTCTCTCCACATTGAGTATCCGCCTGCAAGTAAAAATATTGCACACTCCAATGGTAAAGAATATTGCTTCGTCATTGCTTTAATGATTTGATAATCTTTTTTACCATTTTCAATATGAAAGTTTAGATAAGCGGTCATGGGCCAATTTTTTCTATTAGCATTCATGATGGCAACATCGAATTCATTTTCGAATTTACCTCTTATGTATCTGACCGGTTTTCCTAACTCTTTTCGAGCTTGCAAAGTATGTTGACCATCAACTACCTCGTCATTCTCATTGATAAAGATAGGCAGATCAAGATCTTTTTTCTTCATCTCCCTAATTAGTTTTTGCACGTGACCTTTATCTATTTCACGATTACCTTTTACAGTTTTAAACATACTGTAATCACGAGTGATATGAATTACATTATCCTCGTTTTTCTTTTTTGTTTTAGACATTATTCTAACTCCGTATTTTTTGCATCAATTTCACTATGGACTAAATCAGAAGCGGTCCAATCATTAAGTGGATAAACTGCCTGACCATCTAGGACTAGCGGAACTTTTGCAAGATTTTTTGTTTGTGATTTAAAATGATCATCGGATGCTTCCATCGGTTGACCATCTATGGTTAAGTTTTGAGTTTCAGAAAGTACCTTGTCCATTTCTTTAACCCAATCTCTGAAAGCTTCGGAATTTGATTTAATCATTTTCCCTCGCCTTCACATTGTTTTAACGCGTGACTTAATTTACGCGCTAAATTTTTATCATCGTCATCTAGATTATCTGATAGCATACCTATAGAAAATCTATTTAAGATGTTTATAATTTCATCCTCCGTTAAAATTACGGGGACTTTTATTTTATTTTTTGGCATATTGTCTCTGTGTTTGTTTTTTGTTTTTAATCGTGCTACTCTTATTATTTGCATCTCTTACTATATAATTATTTTAATGGGATTTGCAAGGAAAAAATGTTATAGGATAATATAAGATTTATGAGCAAATTTTACGTGGTTTTGTACATGTGTAGTGTGTTAAGTGGCCAATGCCCTTCGTATCATTATACGGGCCATTCTTTTCCAACTCATACAGAGTGTGTTGAATTTGGATATCGTATAGCTTACGGAACATTTAAAAATCTAGAAAACACCGAAGAATTTGATAGTGGTTATATAGAAAACAGTAAAATCGTTGTAAAATTTCAATGTGAAGAAATTAAAACCCCTCAAGAAAAGCTAATTATACCGCCAAAAAAACCTAAAATTACAACATAGTTGCATTTATATCACATTTTGATATATAATCTTGCATGAAGCTTTATCGCGTCCAAGCAAACTATAAAAATATATATATTGATGAGATGCTTGAGGCTGAGAACGATAAGGCCGTACTTGAGGATTTTGTAAAGAAGGTTGCCTCAGGTGTTGTAACAGAAAGAGAAGGGCCTGGATATCATAATCCTGACCATTTGTTCTTAACCTTCGAGGAGGTTGACCGAGATGCAACTACAAAAGTTAATATCGGAGAAACTCCAATTGGAATCAAAGTGGGCAAACCAAGCTTTGAGCCAAGGAAGAGTGACACCTGATATGAAATGGATAGATATTAAGATTAAAGATCTTAGAACTAAGATCAATGATCAAAGTGTCGAAGACGCAAAAAAAGGTCTTTTAGACATAGCAAGTTAAAAAAAATTAATTTGCAAATTTTGTTTTCAAAACATTGTTAGAGGAGGTTTGTCCTCAAAAAACTGAAATCCCACAAAATCCCAGAAAGTTGCGAATTGTCGCATCTATAATTAAACACCCTAAAACTTCATCGCTCTAGAATTTAACAAAAAAATATTTTTACCAAAAAGTACAAAACCCAATTTGGTATAATGTCAATATAAAAATTTTTATGAGAAATTTTTATTAGTGATAAGAAAAGTCACTTAGTTATTAAACATCGTGAATATGGTCAAGTAACAAGGAGAGCAACATGAGTGAAAAATCAGTCAGTCAAACTCTAACCAAGTTAGACTCAATGATGGCATCGTTAGATGTCAAATTTAATACCATGAAAAAATATCGAGATTGCAATTCAACATTGCCCGATGTTCTTCCATACATAACTAAAGAAGAAGCTCAACGAGCATATCGACTTTTAGTTAGAAAGTTTGGAAGAAAAAAAACAGCTAGAAATTATAACGGCTGGGGTGAATATAAATGGGTTAATAGAAAAATGCCCATTAGGCTTATAAGACCTTTAGGAAAAAAATCTTATGAGACATGGACTAGAAAATGTTGGATCTGCTTATCCGGTGATCCGTCAACTTTACATAATGGATGGAGAAGATTAATCCATGATGTATCGCACATGGTTCATAAATGGTTGAGGCCAAACATGAACCATCATTGCTACCAACAAGCTGAACTAGAATTGGACATGATTAAGTATGTACAATTCAAAGGTTGGTTAAATGGTACTTTGAAAAAAAAGAAAATTGTTCTCTCGCCTGAAGACAAAAAGCTTAAAAAGATAAAACACTTTGAAGCTTTGGTAAAAAAGTGGGAAACAAAAAATAAAACAACTTTGACTTACTTGAAAAAGTATAAAGCAAAGTTAAAACGTTTAAATAAATAACAACAATCTTGACCATATTCACAAATAAACTAAAAGGAAAAAGATATGTCATTTGAATGGAAACACCCAAACTATTATAAAGAACTTAAAAAAATCCAAGAGAGCGAAAGTAAGAAGGAGTCGGAGAACAATGAGGACAAGGAGATGAATGAAGAATCTCAAGATCCTCAATCACAAGATTAACTCTTGTGTTATTACAGTGATTGCAATTATTATTCCTTAGCTTCTCCCCAGGATCGTCCGAGGGCAATATCAACTTTGGAAGGTACTTTGAGACTGTCGACTGCATTTTCCATCTTTTCTTTTATTGTTTTAATTTCATTTTCATTTCCAATTGAAAAACATAATTCATCATGAATTTGTAGTAAAGGCATAAACCCCGCTTTATAACAATCAATCATAGCTTGTTTAGTTTGATCGGCCGCTGACCCTTGTATCAATCTGTTTAAAGCTTTGTAGGTAAAAGCCCTTCTGATGTTATTTCCATAAATGGCCTTAGCCTCCTCGTAGTGCATAGCTTTATTCATTCCGAAGGTAGATGGCTCCCACATGTCAAATCGGCATTTACGGCCCTTTAACGTTCGAATAAAGCCATATTTTGAGGCACTGTTAGTCACCTCTACAGCTAATTTTTTAACAAATGGCACTCTGTCATTATAAGTTATCAAAAGCCTTTCAGCAGAGTCTTTATCTATACCTAACTCTTTAGCTAATTTGGCCTTACCCATACCATAGAATAGTCCAAGGTTAATTGTTTTAGCTTGAGTTCTTGATATGCCTGCCATGTCAGCCACTATTTGATGAAAGTCAGCTTCTTCATTTTCATAAGCTTGAATAAATTCGTCAGCCCCCGGAAATTGTTTTGCAACTGAGGCCGCGTAATGAGCCACAAGTCTAGGCTCTTGTTGTGAATAATCAAAGCTACCCCATTGTCTTCCTTCTTCAGCTAAAAATAATCCACGAATTTTATCTCCAAACTCTTTGTTTCTTGCAGGGATTTGTTGTAAGTTCGGATTTGAATATGATAAACGCCCTGAAACAGTTCCGCCCTGATCAGATCTTAATTGATTTATTTCAGAATGGATTCTACCTTTGTGGGTATATCTTAAAATGGAGTCTATGAATGTTGAATGGAATTTATTTATTTCTCTTGCTTCTCTTATTAGTTGCGCTATCGGGTTACTACAGTTCATTAGCCAATTTTGCGTGAAGCTAGGTTCTTCGGTTTTCGTTGTCCGTGGGTACTCAACACCAATACGATCAAACACTTGCGCGACAGATCTGGCCGCCCAAATATCTACATTAATAGTAGTTTCATCTTTTATTTTTTTAAGAACGATAGATTCTTTTTCTTTAAACTCTTTTTTTAAAGAGTGAGCTTTTGCTTCATCCACTCTTATTCCCCGTTGTCTCATCTTGATTAAGATAGGAAGCAACTCCATTTCCATTTCCCAAACATCATGAAGATCTTGTTTTATAATCTCTTGTTTTAGTCTTTGCCAAAGCCGTAGGGTTAACCCTGCATCTTGCTCAGCATAGAAGCCTACGTAGCCCGCAGGCAATCTCCAAAGATCAGCTTTAGGGTCAATTCCCCATTCTTTAGCTTTCTCATTTAGAAACGTTTCATTTTTGATTTCACCTAAATAGTCTTTTGCACAAGCATTTAAACTAAAACTAAATCTATTTTCATTTACGATAGCAGCCGCAACCATTGTATCAACTATCTTACCATTTATTTCGAAACCATTTACTAACAACCAACCCACATCATAGCTTGCGTTATGAAAAATTTTAGTTGCAGGAGTTTTTAAAATATCTTGAAACCATGCACACGTAATTGTTAAATCCATGTTACCGCCTGCATCGTGTTGAATTGGAAAATACCATTGTTGATCGAAGGCCGCCACAGCAAAGCCAACAATTCCTCCATCAAATGTGGCCCACCCTGATCCTTTTGTTTTGATATTTGGATCTTTTGTTTCAAGATCGATTGCTATTTCTTTTGCTTGAGATAAATCTGGATATTCTGAAGGACAGATCCAATCACTGTCGTTGTATATAAAATTAAGTTGATGTGTCATTTTTTATTACGTAAGTTATATAACAATCTGCACAATAATAAACTTTATTATGGATTATTACGGGTTTTTTTTGGCACTTTAAACAATTGTTTTTTTGCTTCTTTATACCATTTTGTTTCTCTGCCATTTTTTTTACACCATTCATAATGATTTTTTAAAAGTGTTTTTGATAATCTTTTATCTTCAATCATTTCTTTTTAGCGTCTTTTAATTTTTTAATTTCTAAATCACAGTAATGTTTTATTTTTTCTAAATCTTCAATTCCATTTTTATGTTTATATCTGCATACATATTTAACAACATTGCCTTGAAAAAACGATAAATCATTTTTTGCAATGAATTCATACGGTTGAATCTCAAAAAATTTATAATGACTCCCCCCAATCTGCTTATCTTGTGGAAAAGCTTCATCAAACATATCTTTATCACTCATAGCTTATACTCCTGCAAAACTTTTATTTTCTCTTCAGCATTTGCAATCTTTTCAATTAATTTATCTACCTCATCTACATGTTGAGGATGTTCTCCTATTCCAACCGGTTGCTCTAAATAAATTTTTATTGTTGCTTCAGCTTCAGAAATTTGTGCATTGTACCTATCCTCCAAAGCTTGAATTATTACTCTTCTAAACATAATTAGCCTCGTATAATTTATAATATTTTCCTAACGGAAAATTATATTGATGATGAGTGCCTAACAAATGTAATGTTCCTTTAGATCTGGTAGCACCCGTATACCAAACCCGAAGCTCTTTAATCTTTTCAGATAAATTTTTTTTTTCGTAATGTGATGGAAAGTTACATTTACTTGATAAAACAACGTTATCTGCCTCTCCACCTTTTACTTGATGTATAGTATCTATAATAATTTTAGGAGGTTGAGATAAATCCACCCCCTCTTTTATCATCTTTAAAAAATATTGTTTATCTTTTTCCTTAAATTTTCTTTTAAACACTTTTAACCATGATCCTTTTTCATCT
>TARA_R100001440_G_scaffold40704_2_pt1 | contig 15339 bp, 21 predicted proteins | sample TARA_R100001440 | Tara Oceans TARA_R100001440 (sample SAMEA2622112) | marine metagenome | biome: marine biome (ENVO:00000447); feature: surface water layer (ENVO:00002042); material: "saline water (ENVO:00002010), including plankton (ENVO:xxxxxxxx)" | depth 5 m
GAACTGAGCCTGTCCATACTGACCACCGCCATAAATAGCTTGGTTAGGACCCATTGCACCCATTAAAGGTGAACCTTGACCCATTCCTGGATATCTAGCTACCTCACGGAAGCCTTGATCTGCTCTGAGATCCTTCATTAGTGAAGGGTCAGCTATGCAACGATAATATCCGTCTGCAAATACAGGTACGTGACGCTTTCTTAAACTCTTAACTACCTCAAGAAGGTCAGTTTTTACATTAAACTTGAAACGCTCAGAAGCATATTCTGTAGCAGAGTATGCGTTTAATGTTGTTGAGTTAGATTTTGTCTTACCATTTGGATAGTAGTAACCACCCTGTGTATCAGATGCAGCACCACGAGATTCAGATTTGAATAGTTCATCAATGAATACTCTGTCTCTCCATCTACGGTAATCGTCTAACAGTGTCAACGAACCGATTGATTGATGGAACATGTTTAAGTTTCCAGTATCAAGCAGTAAACGCTGAGCTGTCATTAGGGTTTCTCTAGCAATTTTAAATGTGCTAGGGAGAGTTGAGTTGTTAGGGTCAGCAGGACCTGTATATTCCCTAAGAGATACAAGTACTTTGTCCTTTACGATAGATCTGCTATTTGCTGTTCCGATAGTCTGATCCTGAGTCCTCTCTCTAGAGGTCTTAGTTCCAGGGTTACCAAAGAAGCGATAGCGATCTAACTGAACGGTCTGACCAGGCTGCTTGGTGAAGTCATGTACAACCACTGGCTCGGAAGCCATTTCTACGATATACGCAGGATGTGGTCTATATAACTCGGCACCCAGCAGCTTCGGAAAATCGTTATCTATAAACATTTTTGAATTTCAGCTAGGTTTGCTGATTGCGAACACGATAAAGTGCTCTGAATACTGGAAAATAAATTCCATTAGTTACAATTATAAATTGACTTAATATTCTACTTATTTAAGTCTCTGGATTTATTACTGATTGAGTTGTCGTCCCATCTAACATATTTCCTAACGAATAAGTAGAAGGAGGAACAGTTCCTATCCTACCCATAGGATTTACACCTCCACCTTCAGGTTGTAAATCAGGCTGACCCATTTTAGCCATTTGCTCTTCAAGAGCCATCATTCTCATAGCATCTTCTGCCATTTTTTTTGCTTTTTTGGCTTTTTTTTGTTCCATTTTTACTTCTTACCTTTTCTTGATTCTAATGGAGGCTGACCTACAGGTAATTTGCTTAGTCCTGCAGCTGGTAGATATTGCGTTAGGAACATTTGGCCTTGTGACATAATTAGATCTTGTGTCTGCTGAGCTCGAATAACATTATTTCTAGCAAGTAAACCATTTGCAGGTAAAGGAGATCCAGGAAGATTTAATTTTAAATATGATGCGTCTAAATCAGGTGGCATTGGAATTGATTCTCCTATGTTTATCTCTGCCTGTCGCATTCTTACATTTTGATATTCATCTACATTTCCAGACATTACTTGTTTTTGAACATCGGTACCACCAAATCCTACTAACTGCGGTGAACCAATAGCTCCTCCAGCAGTTCCTAAACCTGTCAAAAATTGATCAGCTTTTTCAGTTGTACTTTTTTTCTTTTTCATATCAAAAAATAAAATGGGGTGGAAACCCACCCCTTTTAGCTTTACTCCATTACGAGAAGTTTCTGACGGAATACTTCAGGATTCTGTTGAGCAGCATTTAGATATCTCCATGCGTTCTGAGGATCTCTATCAGCAGCCCCTCCGAAGTCCTTCCAAAAGTCACCTGCATCAGCTGGAGCCTGTGGAGCTGGAGGTACAGGCATATCTGGTCTTACAGGAGCCTGAGCTTGAGCCTGTGGATTTTGGAACTGACGACCTGCAAAGGTAGGAGCCTGCTGAGGTGCAGCCTGATCTTCTTCTACTGGATATGGTCCGTTTGCTCCAAAGAACTCACATGTATAATCAGCTAGTACATCTGGGTCTGTCAAGATCTGTTCATAAGCTTTATGCTCTTGAGACATTTCTTGTAGAAGACTTACAGCTTCAGTTAATTGCTGATTTGTAAGTATTAATGAATCTTCAATCTGACAAGCATAGTTATTTAAAACTGCTGGAGCATCAGCACCAAAATGATTGATGACTTCAAGGCTGGCTTCACTTACTCCGTTTGCCCTTAGCTGCTGGTCTGTTATCTCCGAAGAAGCTTGGGAAGAGTTGTTGGAGTACGCCTGGCTGTTGTTGTTCGAAGGCGTATAGGTCTGCTGAGCCGGATTGCTGTACTGGGTTGTTTGTGGGTATCCGTAATTGGCCTGGTCTGCTGCTGGTGTCGTTTGAGATTGTTGACCCTGGAACGGGAATTGGACTGGAGAACTCAGGAGCCCCACTACCCTGTTGAATGCGTCCTTGTATGGGTTCTCCGCTTGTGGAGTTGCCTGCTGTGGCTGGGAGTTGTACGCTGTAGGGGCTGATGGGTAACCCTGAACCCCCATCTGGGCTTGCACTTGTGGTGCTGGTGCCATCTGTGTTGTCTGTGGTGCCACCCATTGTGGGGAAGTCGCCACGGAAGGTGCTTGGGCTGCTGTTTGAGGAGCCACGTAGCTGGTCTGTGGGGTCTGGGATACTTGGGGTGCCGATTGGGTCTGAGCTGCGGTAGCGTCCTGCATAAGTTACCTCTTTTTGTAAGCTTTCTAGTGTTCGGTATAAAAATGGAGTGAGATCAAGACGAGGATCTGCTGCCATTGGTAGATTAGGCTGCTGAGGGTGTGGAGTCCTCATCTCTTGATTTATTAAATCAATAAATGAAGAATATGCCCTCTGTACTTCTCCAACCATTCTGAATGGAAAGCCGGAAAGCATTCCCGCAATTTCGTCATCAGTTTTGGAAGGAAATAAATACTTCAGTGCTTCTATACTATCAACCCCCAATTCTTGAAGGTTTCTAGTAAAGATAGATTGGTTTAATTTATCCTGTGCCGTATCTTCGTACACAGGACCCATCCATCTCCAAAGTACCGTTCTATCACCGTCTGGTGCAAGTCCTACAACTCCTTGCGGAATCTCTTGTGTTTCTATTGCGGTATTAATAGAATCTTGTAATTTTTGTTCGTATTTTGCTTTTTGTTTTCTAAATTTGTCTACTTGTTTTTGATCTTCTATGTCTTCTGGTGGAACTGGTAATTTTAAACCTGAAGCAAAAGCAAGTGATTTTCTGAAAATTTGTTCTTCATGAAAAATCATTAATTCGAAACATCTACAAATTCCATAAGTATAAATTTGTAAGCATTTCTTTTTAGCTGTTGCACTAACTCGACCATATGCAGATTTAATTTCAGTAGCTGTTACATTAGTAATACTTAAATCATCAATACCACCGAGAGCTAATCTAATTTCACTTCTTAATTGTTCTGTATATCTTGCTTGATCTGATCCAACTGGATTAGGAGTTATAAATCCTACACGATCTGATGGTTCCAAATTAGCAATTACTCTTGGAACTCTCATACCACTGCCAGGTTTTCCTGTATACCCAGCTGGAGATCTTGTTACAGGATCTGATTTGTATGTTGAGCTAAATAGATTTACATCAGAAGCAAATCCAGACTGACTGGATATACTTGGCCTCTGAACTGTATCAGCATCGCTTTCTACAATGTCTTGTTTGGGTCTAGATGAAAGAAGAGTTGGATTACCAAAGAATGATAAATTAGCTCTAATATTTTTAACCATTTCATCATGAGCAACAATCTGATTTGATAAGAAATCAAATTCACCTGCCCCATCTGTTCCAAACGCATCTGGATTATTAAATACTTCTACACATGGAATAAACTCCATTGTATTTTCGACAACCTTCTTATCAAAAGTTGCAAAATTTATATTTTCTTGTTCAAATGTTATTTCTTGTTCGCTATGAAATTCTTCTACTTCTTTTGCAGTTATTCTTAATCTCATATATCTTTTGTCTGTATTTAAACCAACTCCAGAAAAACCTTTGGATGATCTTACCTTGTAAGGATAAATAATAATTACTTCTTCAAGCTCTCCCTCTGGAGAATAATATGTTCTATAAGAATCTTTGTTAAACCAATAAAGCCTGTAAGATTTTTCTGTTGGTCTTATATAAAATAATCCTTTCCCGTAAACTAAAAATCTATCCCATATTGCATCTAACCTTGCATCTAATTGATTAAATTTAATTACTTGCTGAATAAAATCAAATCTTTGAGTTCCGAGATTATCCTGCAACGGGTAATATTCAACACCTTGTCTAATCCCAAACATCTTCATTTGAGATAAATGAGAACTAATTAGCATGGTGTCTGCAGTTCCTTTACCGTCCCTTGTAATGACGGATTTGATCATATCCTCCAGAACTGATTTGCTATTACTTTCACTCATTAGATTAAGAACCTAGTTTATTGATCAATGGTGTATCCAGCGTGAAGACGTTTAAATGTCAATACATCCCCCTCACATTCTACTTCAAACCTTTCATTAGGCTCAAGTGCCAAATCATGACATAGCTCATCAGGAAGAGGAATTACAGCAGATCCATATGCATCTTGCTCTAATTCAATTTTGTAATACGTTGGTGCCATTGTTTGTTAATACTAATAGTTTAAGTGGTCAATACTCTAACTCAAGTTTGCCACGGGTCATTAACCCATTACATAGCCATACTAAGGCATCAACACAATCGTCATGTGAGCTAACCCCAAAATTTATAATCTCATCTGTTAAATAACCCATCTTTCGATACTTATTAAAAATGATTTTTCTTTGTTCAAAAAGCCCCATGATCCCACGGAATCTTGCAACCTTATCCCCACGAAATCCTTTTACAGGATGCCATATCAAATTATATAATCCTTGCTCTTGTAAACATATTCTTTTGAAATCTGCCTCTAATGAAGCTTGATAGGCAACCGCCTCTGACCATACATCAATAGAACTACCTGTAGGAAAATAATTTTTTCCGTCTTTATGAATAATTCCCCATTCTTCCATCATTTCCATCAAAATTTCTAATTTTTCTAAATTTCCCATTACTCGAACTCTTTTACAATCTATGATGTGAATTTTATCTTTTACCCTGCCACCCATGACAAAAACTGTATAATCATTTTGTTCTCTAATACCAGCGGATAAATCAACCCCAACTCCTAACGTGTCAAACTCTGTAGATATAGTTCCTTTAACAATTAAATCTGGAGAAAGAGATAATTCACTAGTTTGCACAATTTGATTTTGATATTGAAAACTAAATGCAATTGGGGCTGTTCTTCTCCTTTCACTCAAATATTCGAGTGACCACATATCCGGCCAATAAGATATTTCTTCACCCTCTTCATCAACAGTAATTGCAGATTGAACTATTTGTTTCCAGCCACCTGATGGTAAAAAAGTTGTATTGTGAATATCATCATGTCTAAATCTAGTTCCTAAACAAATAGCTCTTGCACCTTCGAACATAGTTGGAACAATAACTGCATTCCAGTTATCTTCCATAGCTTGTCGAATATCTTTATTTTTAATATCGTCAGAACTTTTTATTGCGTCATCTATTATGCAAAGATGTGATCTTTTTGAAGTAACAGCACCTTTTAATCCAGCACAACATACACTAAATTCTTCTTCACCTGTAGATTTTATTCCTGCAAATTTCCAATCAATACTCCAGTATTCATTAGAATTTATTCCTTTCGCAATCTTTACCATTGGAAAAATTTCTTTATAAATTTTACTCTCTTCAATAATTCTTTTTATTGCTGCACTTTTAGGTCTAGCTACATCAACTGTATAAGAAATATATAAAATTTTTAGAGGCATTTTATTTAAGGCATGTATACCAATAGCCCAAGCTGTGTATAGTCCTAAAACTGTTGATTTGGCAGAACCTCTAGGGGCAAGAATATCGATATTTGGACCGGCAATACCTTTTAAACAAACACTATCAGTATCAGTACAAAGATATTTATGCCATTCAAGATGGTGTTTTGCTGGAGGTTTTCCCCCTACAACATCACAAAAATATGCAAAATTTTTCCTAGCCTTTTCAACATCTACATTAGAAGTTTTTTTTACTACTTGTTGTTTTGCAGCTGCTCTAGCTGTGCGTCTATAAACGCTATAAAGACTTGTACCTGCCATGTCTAAAGCATAGCGTATTTTCTATTAAGATTCTTCCTGAAGTATTTTTGTCCATACTCCCATAGATGCTTCTTGTAAAGGACCCTCGATAGGATCATCTCGAAAAATAGATAACATTTCTCTTAATGCTCTATCAGCTCCAGCAAGAATTAATCCTTGTTTATCCATAAGAACTTTTTTATCATCTAATTGTTTTATTGCTCCACGTAATTCTTTTTGTAACATTGCAATTCTTGCAGCACCCATATCTTGCTTTACTAAACCCATGTCAATAGCTTGCCTAAGTTTTGAAATGTCATCCTGCATATTATCTATCTCTCTTTCTAAAACTATGTTGAAATTTCGTTTTTTAAATTCTTTTTCTGTCCATTCGTTACACTCCACTATCGTCCCTTGAAATCCTAAAAATCGGGAAAATAAATATATCTGTACTGGAGAAGCTGTCTTTTTACAAAATTCAAGAAAGGATTCACGATCTTTGTTATTTAAAGACTGAATCCATTTCTTCATACTCTATAAGAACCTCTTGCTTGTTGAAAATCTCTATTCTCTTTATAGCGTCTAAACATCTCTCTTTGCAACTCTGTAGATCTTTGTTCTGCTGCTGTTCTGCTAACAGTTGATCTTTGTTCTTGCCCAGTAGTTCTGATGCCAGCTCTCTGTTCCTCCCCAGTAACCCTTGTAGTAGCTCTTGTTTCCTGTCCAGAGGTTCTTCTTAAAGCTCTATCTTGTTCCCCTGTTGTTCTAATTCCAGCTCTCTGTTCCTCCCCAGTAACCCTAGTAGTCGCTCTAGTTTCTTGTCCAGTAGTTCTTATACCTGCTCTTTGTTCTTGCCCTGTAGTTCTTATCCCTGCCCTTTGCTGTCTACCAGTCTCTGCTGTTCCAAGACGATCTTGTAGTCCGGTTTCTCTGATGCCGGCTCTTTGTTCTAAACCTCTTCTCTGTTCAGTTAAACGTGTCTGTGATCCTTCTATTCTTCTTAAATCTCTTTGTTCAGTTCCTTGTGTTCGTAGAATAGACCTTTCCTGCTCTCCTCTTAGTCCTATTTGCCTTTCTTGTTGATTTGCTAATTGAGCTTGAGTTGCTCTTTCTTGTAAAGCTCTATTTGTTTCTGTAAGCCTAGTTTCCTGTCCGGCAACTTGTGTAGATAATCTATTTTCTGCCGCAGTTGCTTGAGTTCTTCTTATGTCTTGAGTAGCAAAGGCTTCTGCGTTTATCCGATCTAATTCTGCTCCTAATTCTTGATTCAATCTTTGTTGTTTTTGTGCAGCTTCATTAAGAGCTATTTGTGTGTCTAAACTTTGTGATGGTACCTGAACAACTATGTTCCCTAAATCCGATAATGTTTCTTCTTCCATTTTTTTTCTAATCTAATATTTTAATTTTAACTTAGACTATTTTATGCACTGAAACTTACGTTTCTTGGATTCACTCCAATAGCAGCCATTCTTGTAGCTGCGTCCTGTGCAGCTGCAATTGCAGCAGCTTGTTGAGCAAATCCTGTATCACCTGCCAACAAACGTGTCTGTACAGCATTAGGCATTCCTTGTTTAATTGCCTCTGCATCTAAAAGCTGCTGTTGTTTAAATGATGTTATATCTTTCAGCGTATTTGTGACAAAAGGCATATTAGCTCTCATAACTGCTGATTCTAAAGCTGTATCTATTAATTTATTTTTTCTATTAATTCCAGCCATTTTTGTATTAAAATCTATTATTGCTTCGGCAGCTTCTTTGGTACTCTCTACTGGATTTTTGCTCACCTCCTCAATTTCAGTCTTTAATTGATCTTTAATTGTTTTACTTAATTTAAAATCAGTAGGTTGTCCACCAAAACCTCTAAGGGATTTTGCACTTCCAAATAATCCACCACCTTGCTGATCAAAATCGGTAAGACCAAATGTTGAGGCATCAAGAATTTGTGCTAAAGCTCCTTGTAGACCTGTAGGTCTATTTTTACCTACAAGTCTTTTTAATTTAGGATCATATTCCTGTTCGTAAAATTCTGCACCCCCAATTTGAGCAGGTGTAGGAAAGAAACGTAAACCACTTTTTTTCATTTTTTCTACGAAAGTATCAGCTTTTTTTGCAACCGGTACTACAGGAATTAAATTTCTACCGCCTCCAAGCTCTCTTAGAGCTGCTTCCATAGGAATTTCTTTAAATTCTGCAAGCTCAGAAACAGTTAGAGGTATTTTTTGATTAATTTTTTTATTTTCTTCTTTTAAATCAACATCTCTTTTTCCAGAACCAAGATCAAGACCCTTGAAATTGAATAAGTCTGAGTCGATGTCTGAGAAGTCTAAAAGGTAATCATTCATCTTAGTAGTTGTACTGTTGAGTTAAAGCTTGACCAGCTTGCTGGGCAGCTGTAGTTCCCAAGTTTCTTGTAGCATCAGCCATCCCTAGAGTCAATGCTGCATTAGTTGCAATATTTTGAGCAATACCTCTTGAAGCCATGCTTCTAGCAAAGTCATCTTTCTTAGCCTGCTCAGAAAACTTACGTAATGTAGGTAGAACAATGTTTGTTGCATCTCTTAAAGATTGAGCATCTTTTTGAGTTCTTAATCTTCTACCAGCATCTAAACCAAGTGGGCTAACAACATCAAGAGGATAACCAGTTGGACCTACATTTCCATATGGTCCCATCCCTGGTGGTAAAGGAACTCCTCCCATACCTTCATTACCAATCGTTCCATATCCTGCTAATCCAAGAGCTCCACTAGCAACATTCTTAGTTGGTCCACCTAAAACATTAGCTGCTGATCCTCCAGCAAGGGCACCTAATCCTAATGGAATTCCAGCTTGAGCCACACCCTGTAATGCTGCTATATTTCCTGGAGTTAAACCTGCTTTTGTTCCTGCAGAAAATATTCCTTTAAGTGCTGGTTTTGTTGCCATTCCAGCTGCAGAGCCTAAACCTAAAGTACCTATAGCTCCTAATCCGCCACCAACTACAGCTCCTCCTAAATCTCCTCTCATTAATGAAGGGAGTGCACCTGAAGTAATACCAGCTGCTCTAAGAAGGAAAGGTAATTTAGCTGCACCTACTTTAGCCAATGGTGCCAGAAACATACCTGCTAACGGAATTCCCATTTTCTCTTTTATAAAATTCTTATTAGCAATATTCTAAATTAACTATTCTTTGCCTTTAGTTCTTTTTTTGCTTCTCTCATATATTCATATAAAACGTCCATATTTAACATCAAAATACCATCGATTTCTACAACAGCCTCTGGAATAATTTCTTGTACCTGTTGAGCAGAAAAACCTGCCCTTAACTTTTGTTCTGGATCAAGTTCTTTTTTATATCTAAACTGTATAGGTTGTAATTTTTTTAATTTCTCAAGAGCACTCATTTAAATCTTTTACAAAGAAAGCACATTCTGATAATACGTCATTTACCTCTGATTTTTGTAAGAGAGTAATATCCTCTTTTAATCTGATATCACAGAGAAATCCGCCTAACACTCCTCCAACTATTCCTCCTACTCCTGGGAAAAGTGCATTACCAAGTACTGAACCAGCCATTCTGCCAACACTACTCTTAGCTTGTCTTGCTTCGGCTGCTTTTTGTATTTCTTGTTGATTTTTTAGGGCTATTGCTTCATTCACAGCATTATTATTTCCTCTCCGAATAGAAAGGTTAGGTCCAACTTGAGAAAATCCAGAATCACCTCCTTTTCCCAAACCAGAAACAAAATCAAAAAATCTTTCTTGCGAACTTTTTTCTACTGGTCTGTATGTTTTGTAGGGATCTTCATCTGTAAACATTTTTTTAAGTGCTTCGTTTTGTGTAAATCCTCTATCTATAAATTTATCTAAAAATGATTTCTCTTTTCCTGGAGGAGAATAAATATCACCAAAATCTGGCATATTTTCAACATAATCTTTTGCTTTTGGACCGGTAAAAAATGGTGAAGGACTTTTTCTCTCCTGTAATAGTCCAAAAAAGCTAGGCATCGAATCTGTCATAAAATTATCCTTTTTTATAAATTATAAAATCCCTACGCACGAAGTCCTGTTCCATATAACCCTCTTCCAAATATACCTACCTCATCTAAAATACTTTTTTCAAAGGCTCTATCTCCCATACCACCATATAAAGATCCCGGATATTGTGCTCCTGGAACTCTAGACTCAGCTCTTGCTTGTACCAGCATCATGTCATGCATAAACTTCTGATTCTGTAATTGCTGCTGCTGTAAAAGAGCCTGCATTTCAGCATTTCCTAGTCCAGAAGTCATGGGTTGACTATATTCAGATTGTTGATCCATCATATTAGCTGCTGCAAAACCTGTTCCTATCACTGCTGCTTGACCAGCTAATTTGCCTACCTGCGGAACTACAGAACTAGGATTATTTCTAAGTAATCTTGGAACTTCTTTTCCAACTTTTCCTGCTAATTCTGGAGCAAACCTTTGGACTCCATAATTCAAAGCAGCTGTTGCAGCATCCTGTCCTACCTTTCCACCAATATCTAAAGCTTTATCTAAATATCCACCAAGCTGACTTCCAGCAGTTCTTAAAAAACTTTTTGCTATTTGATTCATAATTACACTGCCACCGAGTTGCTTGGGAATTTACCAGCTACATTTGGATCTGAGTACCCATTTCCACTTGCTGCTGGAGAGGATACTAAACCAGTTGGAGCCATACTATCCTGTGTTATTAGTCTATCAGCCTCAACTAATCCTCGACCTCCAGCTGTGTCAGCTCCAAAGTAAGGATCATATTTAGACATCCATACATCAACTCTTTGGGAAATACTAGGATCTTGGAAGGTGTTACCACCAAATTGTGCTTTAAAATTATAATCTGCATTCGCAGTTTCAGCTGAAGTATCTGGAAACTCCTGATAAAATTGATCACTTCTAACATTTTCGTTAAATTTTCCACGAAATGGATCAGGGTCATTAACATTATATCTTGGCTTTGATGGACCTGTAAAGAATTGAGCAACAGGTTTATTCTCTCTATAAGCCTTATCTTGCGGTGAAGTTAATCTTCTATTTAGGTTAGTAACAACGACCATAGTTTAAGATTTAAATAGTGCTTTCTCTAATTGTGCAACAAGTAAATCATCAACCTCATTTCCAGTTTTAGCTGCAGCCTTTTTTAAAATAGAAACTACAAACTTTTTTATCACTTCATCAAGGTCTTCAGGTATGTTATCAACAGCTTTGTTGATAATGTTAATTGCAATTGGGAGTAAAAATTTAGTCATAATTGTTTGTTCGTTAAGTCTAATTTAGCAAAGGTCACATTATGATATCACCGAGATCAGCCTGACCTTGCACTATTCTTGCTTTTGGAGAAAGAAATTCGAAAATTTCGCCTGCTTTTCTTTTTTTACCTGGTTTTGCTTCCTCCATTCCTCTATCCATATATGTATCAAAAGTGCTCGCATCTAATGACCCTTGAATGATATCTTCTGCTCTGGGAGCTACACCAAAACCATAAGTGGTGGCTTTTGTTGGTGACTGATCAATTGGTCTATTTGCCAAAACAAAACCTACTTGAGAATCACCATTGGTTGCTGGAATTCGTGTAATACCTAATGACTGATTACCTCTTTGACCTCTGACTATATCTGATCTAGCTCCCTCTACAAATTGAGCCATAAAATTATCTCTTGCCATTCTTTTTTTAGCAGTTTTCTCTTTAAGTCTCATACGTGCAGCATCTCTTTCTTCTTGTGGTATTCCTGCTTGTATAGCTTCAAATGTTGATTGATCTTTTCCTGCTAATACATTAGGACTCCTTCCAACTTGCATTTCACTTGGTGTAGGAGCTTCATTGACAATTTGATCAATAACATTTTTATTTCTTTCCATAGCATCTAACTTTCGCATCTCTCGATGAAAATTATTTATATCTCTAGTTTGTTTATTTACAATTCCAGGAAGATTATTATCATCTTCGCCACCAACAATATCAGGATGATCTAATAATGGTGAGCTATCTCCAATACGTGGTTCAGCACTTATTCTTTCCCCTATTGCCCCTAGTAATGCTTGATCAAGTCCTTTTTGTGACATAAATTTGTTTAAATCATTTTTACCTAATGCTGAGCCCTCCATGCCAGATCTCATTTGACTTTCTACCTGTACTGGGTCGGTAAATCCACTGGGTCTGCTATCTTGAAACTCACTGAGAACCTCTGCAACATTTGGATTTTCATCTACTACCTGTGATCCCTGTTCAATCTTTCTGTTAACAATATTTGATGAAGTTTGATTTGGTACAAAATCTTGACCATAATAGTCCGCAGTCGTTCCATCTATTAAAGATTGGTAATAATCAGGCAAAGCTTGACTTAAGTCAATTTTTTGTACCCCAGAATTTGCCATTCTTGCTAAATCTTTTCTGCCCTCCATCTCTATAGACTTTCTTTTTGTTTTTTCCTGTTCTATCTGTAATTCTTCAGAAGCTTGAACTGGATCACTAGTGGTAGCAGCCTCAGACTTAGTTTTATCCGACTGATTTCTTAATTGTTCTTGTATTCTTGCTTGTTCTGCCATACTTTCAGCAACCATTGGTGCTCCTATAGCCATAACAGCACTTTTCCCAATATTTTTTACTAAATTTCCTGTTTTTTCTAATAAATTTGGTTTTCTTGCAAAATTTTTGGTAAATTCAAATACTTCAGGAGCCATTTGCATGCGAGACATAGCATCAGAAGGCATTGGAGTACCAGTCATCCGGGAATATAGTTCAAAATCTCGTGGCGAAACAGGCATTATTAAAAATCAAAGCATTTATAGACATAATTTTAAGTTCTATACATTCGCCCCCTAGAACGCCTTAAAAACCCTTAAATTTGGGAAAAAAAAATTGGGGGTGTCAGGCCCGCCCTTAACAAAATGTTGCATTGTAACAAAAAAAAGAATATATAGGGGGCATTGTTACAGTATGTGACTAGGTATTGACAGGTCCGATGGAGATTATTACAGGATTATTACATTTATCGAGCTAAATATTACAAAATAGAGCAACTTTGTAAACTTTTTGCAATTTTAAAATTTTATTTAAGTTACATTCTGTAATTTTCCCCACAAAGAAGCGAATTTCTAACAAAATGTAAAGTTTTTCCTGGTTTTGTAACGATTTTGCCCAAAATATTGACATTTTACCCTCTTTTTATCCCTTTTTTATGAAAAATTGTAAAGAATCTCGGCCTTGCGGCCTTATATTCTGTGGAAAACTTTTGTGCAAAACTAAATTTATTCTCTTTTTTATTAGATTTATTACACTTATTAATTTTAGTTGCACTTAAATAAGTGATCGTTTATTATATTTATATAGAGTTTTTAAAACTCAATTCATCCTATTTATTAGAGGACTTTAAACAATGGCTACAAAGCATACTGAAAGCATGAAAGCTTTTCAAAACAAATATAATTTAAGTTTTCAAAACTTCTTTACTTTCACTAATCCAAAAATCGAGAAAAATAACAAGATTGAAGAAATCCCAACCGCTTGCTTAATGCTAATGAATACGCCAAAAGCCTGTCCAGCAGCAGGATCTTGCCGATCTGTCTGCTTGATTACATCGGGGAATCCTATTTACAAGGATGGGAAAATGAAATGCAGATTAAGGAGAAATAATGCATTTATGCAGGATTATCAAATGTTTTTAAGATACTTAGTTATTAATTGTTTTAAACATTATTTCAAAAATAAGAATGCTTCAAAAGTGGCTTTCAGAATGAATGGGGTTTCAGATTATCCTTTCGAGTCAATTAGTGTTCAATTGACTCAAGAAGATACAGATTACATTCAAAAAGCTTTTAACATCTACATAGAGCCTATTAGGTATGGTTCAGTGATTGAAGCGGTTCAAAAGGGTTTAAACTTAGATAGAAATCAAGTACTTAAAAACTTTGTTCAATTCTATGATTATACGAAAAGGATTGATAGAGACTTTAAAAAAGCTAATGAATTAAATTATCATTTAACTTTGTCTCATGGTTCAAAGTTTGATACATTCTCAAAAGCTGTTGAAGAGGGTTTAAATTATGCAGCAGCTTTTAATCTTAAGAAGTCTCAACCATTACCAAAGACTTTTAACTATCAAGGTAAGGAGCTAATAGTCGTCGATGGCGATGTCAGTGATTGCAGATTCCTAGATTTAAATAATGATACTCATATCATAGGTTTAAGATTTAAAATTGTAGAGAATAAAGACAACGCTAAAAAATTAGAATTCTGCATTGATACACGCTCTTAAAACTTTAATAAACCTCGCTTAATGCCTTTATACCTTTACTAGTATTTAAGGCATTCTGAGAGGCTTTTAAAGCTATCTCAATTAAAATTATTTTTTATTTATTATGGAAACTAAAACAACTAAAGAATTAATCTTTGAATATGTTCATGATCATTACAAACATTTTAATTTTTATCCTAATGACGTTGAAATAAATAATATTGTTTACTCATATAAGGAATATTGGAAAATATTAGATCAAGATTAAACTTTAAAATTTAAAATTATTTTTTATTTATTATGACTACACTTACTGACTATGGGGAATGTTTTTTAACTACTTTTCCCCACGTTCATATTAAAACCGTCTCACAAAGATATTTTAATAAAGAGCATTTATACAATATTGATGGCTCTTTAAAGGAGCATATAAACAACATTCAAGAAGAAAATTACAATCATGGTGGCACTGGTTATAAATGCTTTTGCCCTACTCTATTCGTTACCTTAGAGTACAAAATGGATGGGGTCGCCTACATGATCAATTATGAATATGTTTTATATGAGGATGTAGAGAGCTTAAAAGAACTTGAACAGATAAAAGATAATATCTGGAATCAAGACCCTAGCGAGAAGATCGTAGGAGAAACCTTAAACTTAATAAATTCTTTTCATGGTGGTATGGGGTGCCAATTACTTGACTATGAATAAGAAAGCTAACAAGATCCGCTTAAAAATTACTGCGGGTTGGGAAGATTTAAACTCTTTTCTCTCCACTGTTGAAAGTTACGCTCACTTTAAAAATTTTGAAATTACTTTCAATAAGACTAAGCAATGGAGAGACACCCCTATTTTTGAGGCCAAGTTGGAATTAACAAAACTTGAGGATAGAAAAAATTAAGTAATGGACAAGTACTACATTACGTGGTACATTAATTATCAAAGGTTACACCGCCTTATTTTTTAAATCACTTTATTAGGAGATTACACACATGATGGAAAGAG
>TARA_R100001440_G_scaffold25353_5_pt1 | contig 15318 bp, 15 predicted proteins | sample TARA_R100001440 | Tara Oceans TARA_R100001440 (sample SAMEA2622112) | marine metagenome | biome: marine biome (ENVO:00000447); feature: surface water layer (ENVO:00002042); material: "saline water (ENVO:00002010), including plankton (ENVO:xxxxxxxx)" | depth 5 m
AGCTGTAACACGATGATGGGGATAACGAGCAGCGCAATGATGATGCCCAGACCGCTCCAGTCATTTCCATCGGAAAGCCCCAACTGACTGCTGAACACCAGCAGGGTCAGCAGTGTGATGAAGGCGACTACAAAGTAACCCATATTCCACGCTTCCCAGCGGCGGATCCGGCGGGCCTGATCGGGAGACAGGTAGTGTGGTGATGGTGTCATGGAGGCAACCTCAATCCCGTTGCAAATAGAAGCGGCAAGGCCTGTGAGGGCCTGAACCGCTGCAATCTTACGATCTTCTATCTGTTTTTACGAGCAGGCAGCCGAAACCGGATGACTCCCGGGATTAGCGCACAGTACCGGTATCACGGCTTGATTTGGCATGGCGTGTGATCATCGCTTCGACTTCTGCAGCCGGCATGGGGCGGCCGATCAGATAGCCTTGCGCCAGATCGCAGCGGTGTGTCTGGAGGAAACTGAGCTGGGCATCGGTTTCAATACCTTCTGCACAGACCTGGATACCCAGGTTATGGGCAAGATTAATAACGGCTCGGGTAATGACCGCATCATCATGGCGCTCTGCGACCCGCGTAATGAAGGAGCGGTCAATCTTCAGCAGATCTACCGGGAAATCACGCAGATAAGCCAGTGATGAATAGCCCGTACCAAAGTCATCAATCGCCAGGTGTACTCCCAACTGATTCAGCCGTTTTAGCTGGTCCAGGTTGCGCTCGAGGTTTTCGATAAATATTTCTTCAGTCAGCTCAACTTCGAGTTGTTCAGCACTGACGTCATTGGCGCGCAAGGCGTTTTCGATATTGGACACCAGATCGCTGTCTTCCAGTTCGCGCCCGGAGAGATTGATTGCGATGCGCAAGTGCCCGAGTGGTCCGCCCCTCCATGCGGCCAGTTGTCGACAGGCGGCCAGTGCCACCCAGCGTCCTATATCGGCAATACGCCCGCTTTCCTCGGCCAGCGGAATGAAGTCGACCGGCGGCAGGAGCCCCCGGGTCGGGTGCTGCCAGCGCACCAGTGCTTCGACGCTGCCAATCTGCTGGGTTGCCAGATCCAGCTGTGGCTGGAAATGCAGGACGAACTGATTTTCGCTGAGGGCCCGGTTCAGATCTTTATCCAGCTCCAGTCGCAGCACTTCCCGTTCCTGCATGCCCTCGGTATAGAACTGGTAGTGATTGCGGCCGTTCTCCTTGGCCCGGTATAGCGCAACATCTGCATTGCGCAGCAGCAGGTCGGCATCGAGGCCGCTCTGGGGGTATACGGCAACGCCCATGGTGGCGGTCAGGTTGTGGGCTTGTCCCTGCACCAGGAACGGCTCAACAAAGCAGTGTTTGATCTGGCCGAGCAGCGCGATTACATCGTCGATATCATCGATATGCTGCTGGCAGATCATGAACTCGTCGCCACTGGAATAGGCGACCAGTACCCGCTCGTCACTGAGTTTGTTGAGGCGCTGTGCAACCTTGATCAGCAGCTCGTCGCCAAACTGATGGCCCAGGGTGTCGTTGAGTATCTGGAAGCGGTCGAGATCGATCATGATCATCGCTGCCTGACGGTGCAGTCGATCGGCCAGGGCCAGCGTATGGCTCAGGTCTTCCATGAAAAAGCGGCGGTTGGCGAGCCCGGTCAGGCTGTCGGTCGACTCAATACGGGCCAGGTCCTGCTGCACAGATTCCCGTTGATAGACCTCTTCTTCCAGCATTGCCCGGGTCTGGGTCAGCACGCGGTTGCGGCATGTCACCAGTTGAGTCAGCCATACCAAAAGGCTGATCATCAGCCCGAGGAGAGACAAACTGAACAGCGCCATCCACGGCTCTGCCCCCTGATGCTGCTCTACCCATTTAACGGTCGGCGTGATCCTCAGAACCCAGTTCAGACCGGGTACCGTGAGCGCTCCCTCGGCGCTGAACTCAGCCTGCATTGGCATATCGGGTGTCTGTTTGAAACGAATATCGTCGCGCTCAATGATTTCGATCTGGAAATCATTGTGAATACGGGGTGTGATAAGGGCTTCAACCAGGCCTTCCAGCCGGAAGACGCCCGCAATGAAGCCCATTGGCCTTTCCTGAAGTGCAATGGGGGCATAGGCGACGATGCCGGTGCCGCCCTGTTTCAGTTCGACGATGCCTGAAAAATCGACCCTGCCGGTTTGGGTGGCCTGATCAAGGCTGTCTTTGCGTTGCTCGTTGAAGGCGACGTTAAAGCCCAGCACATTATCGTTGCTGTCGAGGGACTCGATCCATCGAATCCGATAATCTGGCCCGATCCACTCGATTGCCTGATAGTGGCTGAAGTGGCGAAGATAGCTCCGGGCATCCATACGCCAGGTGTCGACCCCGAGATCTGGCGTTGTCGCGCGTCGCTCCGCCATACGCTCTAGAGCACGCACGTGGCTGTGGAAATCGCTGTTCAGTTCTCGTACTAACGCATTGATCTCGGTGTTCAGGTTGAACTGAATCTGGTGCTGGTTCTGCTTACTGATGCCTGCACAAAGAAAACCTGCCAGTACGGTGAAGGTCAGCATCAGTATCACAGGGATAGCCGGGCTTAGCAGTACCCGTGCTAATCCCGGGTTCCGGTCTGATGTCGATTGATCTGGCATGAAGGGCCTGTAGGGAATGAGTATAAGGAGCTACGCGTAACCACTACTAGATTTTCGGCGAGTAGCCCAATTACTTCACTATACTTTACAAGTATTTACAAAGTAATGTCTCGTGACATGGCACACGTCTCATAAATCCCTTTTATATCAACGCCAGGCTCCGCAGCAGATAGATGCCGATGCTCAGGGTGATCGGTGCCAGCAAGGTGGATAATGCAACGATGTTGGCGGCAAGTTGGTGATTGCCGCCCATGCTGCGGGCCATCACATAGCTGACAGTTGCGGTGGGCGCGGCAAACATGGCAAACAAGGTGCCCAGCTCCGTTGCATTGAAATCGAACCCGAACGCGATCGCGCCCCCCGTCAGAATCACCGGAAGCAGGACCAGTTTTACCAGAACCGCGATCAGTGCCGGTATCGAACCGTGGCGCAGCGCACCAAGCGTCAGCGTGGCCCCGACGCAGAGCAGTGCGAGTGGCAGGGTCATCTGGCCAAAATAGGCGGCACTGGTCAGCAACAGCTTGGGGACCGGTATTTTCAGGGCGGCAATCACCAGTCCGCTCAGAATGCTGATAATCAGCGGGTTTTTGATGATGCCAAGCGTGACATGGCGCCAGGAGGTTTGGCCCCGGCCGGAGGCGGCTTGTAGCGCAAAAACTGACAGGATGTTGTAGAACAGCGTCATACCCGCCAACAGAATGGAGCCCATCGCGAGCCCTGACTTGCCATAAAGGCTGGCACAGACCGCGAGACCAATAATCCCCAGATTGCCGCGAAATGCACCTTGAACAAAGACGCCGCGATCCGGACCCGATCCGGGCCACCAGGCGCTGATAAACCAGAGCAAGAAAAAGCTGGCCAGGGTGGCGGCGACGCCGTATCCCAGATGCTGGGCGTTCATTGTGCTGGACAGGTCAAGGTCTACCAGACTGGTCAGAATCAGTGCCGGCAGCGCCAGTTTGAACACCAGCCGGGAACCGACCTCTTCGAAATCCTCGGTAATCCAGCCGATACGACGCAACAGCCAGCCCGTGCCCATCACCAGGAAGATGGGGGCGGTGACGGAAAGGGCAAATAACAGGTTGTCTAGATAACTCACGCAATACTCTGGTTACGGATCATGTCACGCACGCGCCTGGACAGCGAGATGTCGTAGGCGCCGTCTGGCAGTGGTGCGGCGATGGTGTAGATGTGGCCATTATCATCGGTAGGTTCGTCTTTCAGATCAACCAGACGTTGGGCTATAGGCTGTTTGTCGCCGTTCAGCAGAATCTCGATGCGTGGTCGCAGCTTGTATGAAGGATGGGTACCAATCACCACAGCGATCTCGCCGTTGGTCATCTCGACCAGGCTGCCCGGTGGGTAGATGCCGATCATACGGATAAAGGCTTCAATCAATTCGGGGTCGAACTGTTTGTTGCGCTCCCGGAACAGAATGCGCATGGCATCTGAAGCCGACAGCCCGGCCCGGTAGCAGCGGTCGCTTGTAATCGCGTCGTAGGCATCAACAATTGAAATCAGGCGGGCGAAACGGCTGATTTGCCAGGCTTCGAGCCCGCGGGGATAACCTCTGCCATCCAGCCGTTCGTGATGATCCCGACAGACTGCAGCGACGATAGGATCGAGCGTGTGGTGCGATTGCAACAAACTGAATCCGTATTCGGTATGGCGCTTCATTTCGGCCATTTCTTCACTGCTCAGGGCGCCCGGTTTGTTGAGGATGGTTTTCGGGACGTGCATTTTTCCAATGTCATGCAACAGCCCGCACAGGCCGATTACTTCCATATCCTGTTTGGGGAAATCCAGAAAGCGGGCAAAGGCAACCGCAAATATCGCCACCCTTAGGCAATGTTCTGCTGTGTAGGCATCCTGATGCTTGATGCGGTTCATCCAGAACATGGCGTTGGGATTGGCGCTTATGCTGGTCACGCAGGCTGCAATGACAGGCCGGGAATCTGTCAGGTCCAGCATATTGCCGGCTTCGATATCCGCCAGCATGCGACTGACAAATCGCTGGCCGGCCGCGTAAGCCCGGCTGGCTCCCGGCAGCTCGCTTTCCAGCGAGCGGGATTCTGGCATCGGCTGCTCACGGCGGCGCCGGCGGGCTTCGATTTTTGACATCAGTGGGGCGAGGGTGCGGGTTTCGGCTTCCACCACAACCCAATCACAGTAATGTCGAAGCAGGCTTAGCTGGTCCGCATTATCAATAGTGAAGCCCTGGAACAACACGGGGACTTCAGTCCAGGGGCGGTCCAGTTTGACTATCCGCATGCCTGGCGCCAACAGATCAACAGGCAGGCGTGTACGAGTCAGGGCAACAGAAGCGCGTTGGTTCGATAGCTTCGGGTTATCAGGCGGACGACGAAACCACATGATGTGTCCAATCCGTTGAGCATATGGCCTGTATTATGGCACGGCATGCTCACTTGCACATGCTATCGGCACTTCAACGCAGATCAGATCCCGAAGCCAACACCGCCGGAATAGGCCGATGCCAGCACAAACAACATTGTGACCGCTGAGATTTTGGCGAACGAAATCAACTCACTGACCATGATGCACCTCCGGTTGTGACATGCAGGCGGGAATGTGTCGTCAGCGACAATAGCTGGCGGCTCATTCAGTTGTTCCGGTTAGTCTCTCGCAAGTTTGAGTCCGTTTGATGAAAACCGGAGTCTTTTATATGAGTTGCCGAAGGGTGTTCAGAAGGCCGGTCAGGTTGTGGTTGGTCGTGGTGTAAAGTTAGGTGACATCAGCGGGCAGCGAAGTGACAGACGTTGCACTGCCCGCATGCCGTTTTACCCTGAGGTCAGGCGAGACGTGACCGTAATTTTAAGGGGATGCGAGGTGACCCGTGCCATCATCAGGATGTGACCGCCAGCGGGACGCCCAGGCGTGGAATTTCCTGTTTCGGACAGCGGTCCATCACGACCTGCAGGCCAGCACGCTCGGCTTTTTCTGCCGCGCTTTCATCGATCACGCCAATCTGCATCCAGACGATACCAATGCCTTTGTTGATTACTTCGTCGACTACCGGGGCTACCCGGTGAGAGGCGAGGAACAGATCGGCCATATCAACTTTATCGGGAATGCTGCTGACAGAAGGGTAGACGGTTTCGCCCAGCAGTTGGCCGCCCGCAAGCCGGGGGTTGACCGGGATCACCCGGTAGCCACGCCCCTGCAAAAACGCCATTACCTGATGGCTGTCACGGTGGTGTTTTTCGCTGGCACCGACCAGAGCGATGGTGCGCACGTTTTCCAGAATAACGCGTAACTGATCGGGGCTGTTTACGGGCATGAAAAGTTCCTCAAAGACTGTCCCGGTGCGCCTCAAGTGACACCGATACCGATTCGGCATAGCGTAGCGCGTGGGGCTTATCAATTTCTACCCTTGCCCACTGCACCATGCCGTGGGCCATCACAATCATCAGCACTTCGTGGGTCATGCGTTCGAGCAGCGCGAAGCGGTTGCCGTCCACATGATGGATGATTTCCTTGGTGATGGTGCGATAGTTCAGGGCGGACGCAATGTCATTATTGCTCACAGCAGCGGATGCGTCATAGCGGAGTTTGACGTTAATCCGCACATCCTGCTGATTGTTGATTTCTTCTTCTTTGATACCGATATAGGTACGCAGCAGCAAATCCTTGATGCGCACGGTGGCCTGACGATCGACATTGGGTGTCGGCATAGCGGGTCTCATATCTGGGAATTTAGGGGCTTCAGCGCTGGCTGATCAGAGTCAGGAATTCAGTCCGGGTTGCCTGGGATTTGCGGAAGCTGCCGAGCATAACGCTGGTCTTCATCAGCGAGTTCTGTTTTTCGACACCGCGCATCATCATACACATGTGCTGTGCCTCGATGACGACACCGACGCCGTCAGCTTGCGTGACCTGACGGATCGCTTCGGCAATTTCCCGTGTCAGGTTCTCCTGAATTTGCAGTCTACGGGCATACATATCAACGATACGGGCCAATTTCGAAAGCCCGAGCACCTTGCCTTTGGGGATGTAGGCAATGTGGCACTTGCCGATAAACGGCAACAGGTGGTGTTCGCACAGGCTGTAGAGCTCAATATCCTGAACCACGACCATCTCGTCCATGTCGGATTCGAAAACCGCATTATTGACGATGCTGGCCAGATCCTGGCTATACCCATGGGTCAGGAATTCCATGGCTTTGGCTGCCCGCATGGGCGTGTCCTGCAAGCCCTCCCGGTCTGTATCCTCGCCCAGAGACCGGATGATTTCCGCGTAGTGCTGGGCAATGCTGCTGGTGTTGTCGCTCATTGTTCGCTCTCTCTGGCGTCCGGTTTGCGTCGGTTACTGTCACCATGACGTCGCCGTAGTGTCCATCCGTCACCATCAGTGACGATCGCCAAAATACTGACGACGCGTCACCTGGCGTCATGTCGGATAACAAGATACGCCGGAACGGGCCGAACGGATGGGCCGGATCGTGACGGGTATGACTGGCGCTATCGGGGCGGCTGGTATCGTGAGTTCCGGCCTGTATGAGAGAAGATTAAGCTATTTTTGCAGCAAAACCCAAATAGCGAGGCTGCAGACTGGGCGCGCGCGGGACGTTATTCAGAATTACCCTGGCCGTCCTTATCCCGGTTCAGGCGCAGCGCAACATCAATCGCATCGGCCTCGGCTGCCAGTACCTGACACAGCAGGCTGTCGGCACGTGAGCCGGAAGCTCTTAACAGCTGTTGCTGTTTTAGTTGGTAAAGCCGGTCCAGACGATTCTGGTCGTGATGTGTCCGGGACAATGTTGGAATGCCTCGCATGATGCTACCTCTTAACATCCAGTACGCCAGAAGAGGGAAGAGTCGGCGCCTGGTTGAGACTTCAATGAAAAACTATGCGTAAACTATGCCAGAGCACCGACACGCCGCACTTTTATTCTTGTTGCCCTACTAACATGTTGTTCTATATTGATTTGTTAGATATCTGGTGAGATGTCGCTGTCAGGCAGTAGAAAACAGGGATGGTCCACAGATGCCGCAAAACGGCAGGTGTAAACTGGGCTTTACATACCCAATTGAAAGGGCAGTCGGCAGGCTGCGGATAAAGGCCTATGGAACGGGTGGTTTCTCTCAATGTGTCGCAACTGGACGCGACAGCGGATATGACGTTGCCGCGCTGGCAGCAGGGTGGCAAATGGTTTTGCTATGGTGAGCACGCCATCTTCAGCCGGATTGGTGGTGCCGGCGATGCGGTATTGCTGTTACATGGCTTTCCCACTGCATCTTGGGACTGGAGCCGCATTTGGGCGGCTTTGTGCCGGCAGCATCAGGTCTTGGTGGCGGACATGCTGGGGTTTGGCTTCTCTGACAAGCCGAAGCACTATCCTTACAGCATTGTCGATCAGACCGATATGCAGCAGGGTTGGCTCGAGGCTTTGGGTATTCGCCGCGTTCATCTGCTGGCCCACGATTACGGTTGCAGCGTTGCCCAGGAGTTGCTGGCCAGAGATCAGGAGGGGACGCTAACATTTTCTGTTGCCAGCGCCTGTTTTCTCAACGGTGGGCTTTTCCCTGAAGTGCATCAGCCCCTGCTGATCCAGAAACTGCTGTGCGGTCCTCTGGGCGGGCTGGTCAGTCGGGCGCTGACGCGTCAGGTATTTGACTACAATATCTCGAAAATTTTCGGGCCTGCCCACCGGCCGAGTGCGGCCGAGCTGGACGATTTCTGGCAGTTGTTACTCTACGACAATGGGCGGGGAATCCTGCACCGTCTGATTCGGTTTCAGGAAGAACGACGATGCCACCGTCATCGCTGGGTCGGCGCGATGCAGACTGCCCCGCAACCATTACGGATGATTTGCGGAACAAGTGACCCGGTTTCCGGGCTGGCGATGGCTGAGCGATACCGCACACTTGTGCCCGACCCTGACGTGGTGACGTTAGAGGGGGTTGGCCACTACCCTCATTATGAGACGCCGCAAAAGGTGTGCGAGGCCGTTACGGCGTTTTGGGCGTCGATCTGACTCAGGCGGCGCCGTTCGTCGGTGACTCGGGCTCCTCAAAATCCGGGTTTTCCCGGGCGGAGCCGCGCACGCTGATCATCCTATTGCGCCCGGCATCCTTGGCGGCGTAGAGCGCCTGGTCAGCCCGGTTCAGCCAGGTGGACCAGGTTTCGCCTTTGATTACTTCCGTGACACCCGCGCTGGCGGTGATCTGGATGTCGTCCCGCACCGGCGTCGCGCGAATGGTCGACAGCAACTGATTCGCCAGTTCCTCCGCTTGCTGATGGCGGGTTTCCGGCAATATCACCATGAACTCCTCGCCACCAATCCGAAACAGCTGATCGGCATCGCGCAGCCTGCGTTTCAGTCTCGCCGCCAACGCCGTCAAGACCTCGTCACCGGCTGCGTGGCCCCAGCGATCATTAATCGCCTTGAAATGGTCAATATCAATCAGGACCAGGGTGGCGACACGCTCGTAACGCTCCCGCAGCTGGATCTGGGTATTGAGCAGATCCGCCAGTTGGGAGCGGTTCAGGCAGCCGGTCAGAGGGTCAGTAGTGGCCAGCTCAGTGAGCTCTTTCTGCATACGCCCCACCAGCCAGGCAAAAACACCCACGAAAATACCGGTAAGACTGAGAGAAAACGCGATACGCCAAAACTCCTGCTCCGGAAAGCGCATAAACGAGACGGTGGACATCACCACAATAAAGATGAGGTTCACGCTCAGTGCTTCTCTCAGGGAGAGCAGGAAAAAAATGGCGGCGATGGCGGAATAGGCCCAGAACAAACCGTTATGGCCATTGATGACGGTGGAGTACACCGTGCAGGCAATGGCAAAGAGCGCGAAAAAACGCCCCTTGAACAGGTAGCGGTTCCGGGTGCGCAAAAAGAGGATGACCAGTACCAGGTTCAGGCAAAACAGGGCCAGCAAAAGGCTGAGTAACGCATGCCCGTTGGCCCACTGCACTATAACAAGAGGGGCAACGGCAATCAGCGACCAGAAATGGACGTGGTAGACGATTTGACGTTGGTACCCGAGCACCGTTTCGGTGGGGTTGGTCGATAAATCCAGGGAATACCGCTTGTTCACTCCGCGCTCCTGCCTGCATTTGGTGAAGGGCGTATTCCGGTCACCATGCGTAATTTCACTGAGTCTAGCACGTCGTTGTGAAGTCGAAAGGGTCTGTCACGATTCAGGTTGGGACGGTTCAAAGCGGTGGCGATTTACGAGGGTTCAGCGACCAACAGGATTGGCAGAGAGGCCCCCTTCCACGTAATCGACAAAGCAGTTGAACAGCGTGTTGTTATCGGGCCGGATATTGCCGAAGGGGGTGTTCGACAGCATGTCGATCTCGGCGGCGCCATGAATAAGGTTAACGAAAGTGATGGCGAGTCTTATCCGCAAAATGTCCCGGGGAACGTCGGGCAGCACCCGATGCAGCTGCAGTTCAATGCGCTCAACGTCGGGGCGGAAGTGCTTATTCATCAGCTGCACAACGTCAGGTGTGTTATCGGCATTGAGGTGCGCCATAAACCGCAGTGCAGCAGGGCCCCAGTCAGGTGTTACGGCGAGCGAGAGGTAGGGCGTCGCCATCGCTTCCACTACCGCGCGAAGGCTGGGGTGGGCATCCGCTTCGGTGGCGTCCAGGCCGGCCTTGAATGCCGGGCGCGTATAGTTGGTTATAAACGTGACCACTGCTTCGAGCACGCCAAGCCGGCTGCCGAAGTGGTAATGGGCTGCGGCGGAGTTCCGGGTGCCGGATTCCGCGCTGATCGTGCGCAGTGATACGCCGTCCAGGCCACGCTCCGCGTAGAGCGCCAGGGCGGTCATGATGATGTTGTGACGGGTGGTATCGCCGTGACTCGAACGGGCCATGATCAGCACTCGGAAAAATTCACGCGCAGTATACACTGGATAGCCTGACGCAGTCCTTCTGGCTGAGGGCGCATGAGTTCGGTAGACTTCTGCAGCTTTACTGGCGTGATTCGGGACGATCCATGACCACACGAAATTCCAGCTCACCGGCACTGACGATTCTGGCCGGCCGCCGCGCGTATCAGCGCATTCGTGAACGCGGTCTCCAGCCTGAGGATGTCCACGTGATTCCGGGCGCCGCAGGCGGCCCAAAGGCATTGGGGATTTCAGGCCTTGATAAGGCTATCTTCGGCCATTGGCTGCCGCAGGTACAACAGGTGCGTTCGCTGATTGGCGCCTCCATCGGCAGCTGGCGGTTTGCCGCGATCGCTTCGGGTGACCCGGTCGAGCAACTGAACCGTCTTTGCGAGCTTTACACCAGTCAACGGTTTCCCAAGGGTGTCAGTATGGCGGAAGTGACCCGCCGTAGTGTGCTGTTCCTGGAGGAGCTGCTGGCAGGGCGCGAAGACGCCATTCTCAATCATCCGGATTACCGTCTGAGCATCGTGGTGGTGCGCAGCCTCGGCATGTTGCAGCATGATACCCGTGGCCGCCTGGCATTGGGGCTAATGACGGCTATCAGCGCCAACATGGTGAGCCGGCGTCATCTGGGCCGCTTTCTTGAACGAGGGATTATCCATGACCCGCGCAGCAAGACCCCTTTGGGCGACCTGATTGATTTTCGCAGCCACCAGGTGCCACTGAATCGCGATAACCTGATGCCGGCGCTGCTGGCGTCAGCGGCCATACCCATGATCATGTCGGGTGTTCCAGGGATTGCGGGTGCCCCCGAGGGCGTATACCGCGACGGCGGGCTGCTCGACTACCATCTGGATCTACCCTACGAGCAGCCGGGTGTTGTGCTGTATCCCCATTTTACCGACCGGGTAGTGCCGGGCTGGTTTGATAAGAGCATGCCCTGGCGCCGGGGTGATGCCACCCGGTTGCAGGATGTGGTGCTGATTGCGCCGTCGCGGGACTACCTGCAAACCCTGCCGGACCGGAAACTGCCCGACCGCAAGGATTTTGAACGCTATATGGGTGCTGACGACAAGCGCGAATCTGTCTGGCGTCAGGCGATAGCAGAAAGTGACCGTCTCGGTGACGAGTTTATGGAGCTGATCGAAAAAGGCCGGATTGGCGAAGTCGTCCGGCCCTTGTGATGGGCGGTAAATAAACCGCGAGTTGGACGGCGATTGAGCCTTGTTCGGCGGTTCTACAATGGTTCTTCCGGTTGGCCTGGGCGTGAGATGCCTGAAAGCCGGAAACCTGCATAACCATTGAGCGTGTCGATCAGGGGCTTTATCCGCAGGGTCACCGGCACCGGATAGTTGTCGGTATGCTGCAGGATCAGATCAATCCGGGTCAGGTGTTTGTCGCGTCTGCATTCCGCCAGCGCTTGCCTGAGGCGCTCCTGATCCGCTTCAATGACGACGTCTGTTATCAGGTGCTGGGTCAGGCTGCCTGGGGGTTGTCCGATTAAGGCCAGAATCTGGGGAGAGATATAGCCGAAGCGGCCGGCTTCATCCAGATCAGCAATGAATCCGCCTGCCAGCTCCACCAGGTCACGGCTGCGCTGTTCGCTGTCGTTCAGCGCCCGTTTGAGGGCATCTTTCTCAATTCGCGCGTTTTCATTGGTACGCCGTGCCGTCGACAGGTGTTTCCGTACTTCTGCCCTGGCCGCCATTTCAAACCGGATCCGTTTACCCAGCCACCACGCCAACGCCGCCATCAGAAGCGATCCGGCGGCGCCGATTAGCCAGATAAGCTCCCGTATCCTGCGGGATTCGCCATAAATCAGGTTGCTGTTCGGCGTAGAGGTGAGAATCCACTCACGGTCCGCGACTGATAATGCGGATCGGATCGCCAGGCCTGGCAGGGGGTGCTCAATTTTAGATGAGGCGAACAGGGGCAGCTTGAGGTGTTGATCCAGGTCGAACACCGTGGCCTGCATATCGTCGCTGATATTTCCCGGCACAATATCCTGAATCAGATTTTGGGGTGAAAGGGCGAGGCTGACGATTTCACGAGGTTGATCCGGCGCTATCTGCGGGCATGCCCTGAAGAGGCGGACACTGGTTTGTTGCGAGCCGTTGCGCTGCAGATAGGTTTGCGCGGTAGCCGATGTCTTTTCGTGCAGCAATGCGGTTTCGAGTGGCTGACGCCAATGGGGAACAGTGTTAACGACTAGCCCCAGAGTAATGGCGGTTGGCATACGCTCCGCAACCTGAACGACCACCTGATAGTCGTCATCGTTTGCTGCGGTGACCGTTTCGCCGTCGGCGTGCCAGGCGCCAAACGTGATGTACTGGTTATTCTCCGATGACAGCTGCTGCTCAACAAAACTCCGTTCGGAGGCCGGAACAATGGCAATCCGGTCGAGGGTCAGCACATCCGGAAAGCGTCTGAGCAGCAAACCGGACTGCTGATTGAACATCTGCTGTCGGTTGATGCCAGGCTGCAAGGCGCTGGCGACCATGTTGAGCAGGTTAAGTCGCTGGTTGATCGCGCTCTGGATTTCTTCCGCCAGTTCGAGATGCTGGTCTTCAAAGAGTTCACGGCTGTTGTTATCCAGCTGTTGCTTGACCAGCCAGCTCACCAGTCCGGTGGCCAGCAGCCCTGCAGCCAGAACCGCAGCGGGTAACCAGACCAATATCCATCGTCCCGTTGGCGGGGTCATAGGGGCTCTCCATCGCCATCAACTCGGTAATACTGTCCTCAATACTTTAGGTGGTTGCAGGGTAAAGCGTCCAGTGTCGCGTTTGTATGTCCTGGTTAGCCGGCACGGCGATCGCTGACCAGTCCATACACCAGCAGGAACAACAGGAACGCCGACACCACGATGGACGGGCCGGCCGGACTGTTCAGGTACCATGACATCGAAAGCCCGCCACTGACAGCAACCATGCCCAGAATGATGGCCACAATCACCATGCGCTCCGGGCTATTGGCCAACCTTCGGGCGGTGGCGGCGGGAATAATCAGCAAAGCGGTGATGAGTAGTACCCCAACGATTTTCATCGCCACCGCAATGACCAGTGAAAACATCAGCATTAATGTCAGTCGCAGCCACTCCACCGGCAGGCCTTCCACCTTGGCCAGCTCTTCGTGGATGGTGCTCATCAGCAGGCCTCGCCAGAGCCACACCAGCAGGCCCAGTACGACGGCCGCCCCGCCATAGATCCAGCCGAGATCGGCACGACTCATCGCCAACAGGTCACCGAACAGATAACCGGTCAGATCAACCCGGACGTCGGGCATGAAGCTCAGCGTAACCAGGCCTATGGCCAGCGCGCTATGGGCCAGAATGCCGAGCAGGGTATCGGTGGCCAGTGCGCGGTTACGTGACAGCATCACCAGCACCAGGGCCAGTCCAACGCAGACCAGCGCGATACTCAGGTTGAGCTGAATCTGGAACAGTGTGCCCAGTGCCACTCCGAGCAGCGCCGAGTGTGACAGGGTATCCCCGAAATAGGCCATTCTGCGCCACACCACAAAGCAACCGAGAGGGCCGGCCACAATGGCTACCCCGAGGCCCCCGATCAATGCCCGCCAGAAAAAATCGCCAAGGATCGAATCAATGAGGGGCATGGTGGTCTCGGGCCTTGGCGTCGTGGGAGGGATGGTCGTGGTGATGGTCGCCGTGGCCGTGATGGTGGCCGACCACATCGCCGTGAAGATCATGACGATGATTGTGATGGTGGTGGTAAACCGCCACGCTTTCAGCCACGTGGCGCCCGAACAGCTCAACAAAAGCCGGATCGTTGGAAACCTGCTCGGGATATCCGCTGCAGCACACATGCTGATTGAGGCACAGCACCTTGTCCGTCGCGGCCATAACCAGATGCAGATCGTGGGAAATCATGATGACGCCGCAGTTGAGGGTGTCACGTAATGTGCGGATCAGATCATAGAGCGCCGCCTGGCCGTTGACGTCGACGCCTTGTGCCGGCTCATCCAGTACCAGCAAATCCGGTTCGCGTACCAGCGCACGGGCAATCAGCAGCCGTTGCATTTCGCCGCCGGACAGGTGATGGATGGACGCGTTATAAAGATGCGCCACTGAGGTTCGCTCCAGTGCCTCGCGGCAGGCGGCTGGAGCGGCACCGGTCAGCGACATGAAGCGTTTGACGGTGAGCGGCAGCGTGGGCTGGAACTGGATGTGCTGCGGCACATAGCCGGTCCGCAGTCCCGGAGCCCGGGTGAGGGTGCCGGTTGAGATAGGCTGAAGCCCCAGCACGGCCTTGATCAGGGTGGTTTTGCCTGCGCCGTTCGGACCGATCACCGTGACGATATCGCCGCGGCTGACGGTCAGATTAATCGCGTCGACAATCACCAGATCGCCGAATCGGACCGAAGCATCGGTCAGTGTCACCAGTGCTTCACTCATTGCAATGGGTCCCCTCGGGCGGCGTGCCTGACTGGCAGGCCGGACAGAGTCCGGCAATTTCAATCGTGCTCTTTTCTACCGCAAACTTCTGAGCCTGGGCGGCCTGCTCCACGGCACCGTCGAGATCCGGCGAGGCCAACTCGAGAACGTTATGGCACTGGCGACAAATCAGGAAAAATCCGGTGTGGTGGTCGCCGGCGTGGGTGCATCCGGTAAAGGCATTCAATGATGCGATCCGGTGTACCAGGCCATGCTGCTGAAGAAAATCGAGCGCCCGGTACACGGTCGGCGGTGCCGCGTTGTGTCCGTCAAGGGTCAGTGCCGCCAGCAAATCGTAGGCACCGAGCGGTTTGTGGGATTGCCATATCAGCTCAAGCACCCGCTCACGAGTAGGTGTTAGCCGGGCACTGGCATCCGAGCAGATACGGCGGG
>TARA_R100001440_G_scaffold5609_1_pt1 | contig 15292 bp, 15 predicted proteins | sample TARA_R100001440 | Tara Oceans TARA_R100001440 (sample SAMEA2622112) | marine metagenome | biome: marine biome (ENVO:00000447); feature: surface water layer (ENVO:00002042); material: "saline water (ENVO:00002010), including plankton (ENVO:xxxxxxxx)" | depth 5 m
AGAGGAAAACCTTAAAATACTGTCCGGGATTAGTTGACCACTACAACCCCGACATATGATCGGGATACTACCATTGACTCCTCCATTCAGTGTCTTATCATCAAGCGAAGGTATGGCGATCTCCCTCTCCATTTAAATTGGAATTACTAGATGTCACATTCTGCTAGCCCCCTCAGATACCCTGGGGGTAAGGCGAAACTAACAAATGTGTTACAGGCTATTATTGATGAAAACTTTAGAGAAAAGCCTACCTATATAGAGCCATTTGCCGGAGGTGCCGGTGCAGCTTTAAATCTTTTATTCAAAGGCTCCGTTGACAATATAATACTTAACGATGCAGATATCAGAATATTTTCATTCTGGAAATCCGTACTAGAGCAAAATCAAGAATTCATAGAACTAATTCAGAAAACAGAAATAAATATCAAAAACTGGGACAAATTTAGAGCCTGCTACCTAAATCCTGCTGATCACAGCACTTTAGATTTAGGCTTTGCAACATTCTATTTAAACAGATGCAATCGCTCCGGAATACTGCCTAATGGAGGACCTATAGGTGGAAGAACCCAAACCTCCAATTGGAAAATAGACGCCAGATTCAATAAACCGCCCCTTATAGAAAGAATAAAAAAAGTTGGGAATTGGTCAGAAAAAATTAACATCTACAATATAGATGCTATCGAATTTATTAAAAATAGAGAAATTAAATACAAAAAAAACAATGATTTTTATTACATTGACCCCCCTTACTACAATAAAGGAGGGAGGCTTTATTTGAATTTTTATAACAAATCAGATCATCACGCATTATCTGAATGCATAAAAGAAATTTACAACTCTCGCTGGCTATTATCATATGACAATACGAGTTACATAAAGAGCCTGTACAAAAACCAAAAAATACAAGAATATGTATTGAATTACAGCGCCAGCATAACAAAAAATGGAAAAGAAATAATAATAAGCGAACCGGACTTAAAAATACCGAATTTAACAAAGAAAAGACGGAAATTATAATGAAAGACTCTCATCCCCAAAAGCTTACCCCGCTAACAAGGGTAAAGGTTGTGACGTCAAATGGGTTGAAAATAATAACTGAAAATAGAATCAATTCCGGCGAGCTAGGAGAAAAAGCCTACGGCCTTTCATGTTTGCCGCCAGAATGGACCTTACCCTGGTTCGTACTATCTTCGGAATGCTTCCAAGAATATGTTGGCGCAAAAAACGATGAAAAAAAGAATGAAGTCATAAAAGCTTGGAGCAAAAAATGTGAGCAACAGATAGAATTATCGGGAATACCAAAAAATGGTAAAATAATAATTAGGTCTTCGGGTGTCAATGAGACTTTAAAGGACAGAGGCAAATTTTATTCAAAAACCGGCGAAGCAAACAACCTCGAAAAAACACTACAACGATGCATGGAAGAAAATTTAACGGATCCAGATTCTAGCGGCCAAGAGATTAATTTTGTTGTCCAGAGTTATGTCGAACCAAAGGAAAAAGGTCATCTGTCAAACGAAAGAAGATGTGCTAAAGAGGCAAGAGACTGGTTAGGTGAAGTTGAAAAATCGTCTTACTCCGAACCTTTTAAAGTTAATTTTAGAAAATGGCGCACAGAAATTGATATCGAAAAAGCTAAAGAAGTCCCAATAAAGTGCGACCTATCTATTAGCAAACAAAAAAGCTTAATGAACGTTGCAGCTTGGGCCACTCAGCTTGATAGCAGGTTGCATTTTGAATGGATTTGGAATGGCAAGCACATATATTTAGTGCAAGTCGAAAAAGAAACAACCACCGGCACTTACATACCAAATCAATCAATTTCAAATCTCTCTAAAAAAAGCCATTTTACTCTGAAGTGCTTCAGAGAGATAAATAAATACGATGCAAAAAAATATAGGAAAATAAAAAACGTTTTCACATATATGAACTTAAACCTTCCAACAATACCAATATACATACTAGACAATCGAAAAATACTAAAAAGCCTCTCCAAAGGAATTGTATCTAATGAACTGCGCGAAGACATCAGGCAACTAACAAGCGCATCGTTAGTTATCCGAACCGACCTATCATCAAAAGATCAAAGTATTTTACAGATGCTTCCGAGAAGCGAGGAGTTGAGAGATGAATTACGAGCAATAACATGGTTGCAAGAAAAAGCCAAACTTCTGCTTGGCGATTCAAAAAATGAGTTCGAAGATATCGCGTTTATCTGCCACAACTTCATCCCATCTGAGGCTGCTGCATTTGCATTTGCAACACCCGGTGAACGGAAGGTTCAAGTAGAATCCTTGTGGGGCATCCCTGAGGGGCTATACTATAACTCTCATGATAAATTTGTGGTTGATACGAACAATAAAAAATTAGATTCCTCAAAGAATGCCCAAGCAAATTATAAAATTCTGAGTAAAATCCAGTTTAAAAACTATTGCGTCGCTCCTGATGAATGTGGCGACTGGAGAATGCAGGAGATTGCGCCTCCATTTGACTGGCGACCGTCAATTAGAAAGGAAGATTGGCTTACATATATAGCGGCGAATTCCCGACGTATCGCTGAACGAGAAGTGAAGCCTATAAGCATAATGTGGTTCGTTGGGCTTGGTAATGTGGATAACAAAATGCCAGAACTAATCCCTTGGTTTCACGAAGAATGTCATGCAATAGCACCATATCACTCGAAACAATTACAAAAGAAAAAACCAAACGATAAAATATTTACAATTAGGCGCGAGCATGATATCGAAGAATTAAATAAACAATTAGAAAAAGGAGATTCAAACATCACCCATATCAGGGTGAAGCCTGTTGAAGAAAGCTTGCTTCGTGAAAAAACAACGTTGCGCAGAATTGGTGAAGTTGCAAAAAATGCCAGCAAAATTATTTTGCTCGAGGGAGCTACGCTGAGTCATGCTTACTACCAACTCATCCAAGTTGGAGCTATAGTCGAAGCGGAAGCTTGGTTTGATGAAGATAAGGAAATACGGGAGTTCCATAAGCTTGTCCGAGACAAAGTTCCTGATAAAATTTCTGATGGGGGCGAGCGCGTTGATGTTAGAACACTTAAGGGAGATTATTTAAATAAGGCACTAAAAGAAAAATTGGTAGAGGAAGCTATCGAGGTACTAGATACACGCGACTATAACTCTTTACTCGAAGAGCTAGCAGATGTTCAAGAGGTCATCAGTTCTATACTGGAGCAAGTTGGTTCTAGCCCAATAGAAGTGGCTAACCTTCAAAAACGCAAACGTGAGAAGTCTGGTGGCTTTTCGAAAGGCATCGTTCTCGAAGGCACTAGCAATCCATCTATTCATAGTAAGTTAAATCCAACGCTTTCCTTCGATCTTGGGTTAGAGCACGACCAAGATAACGTGATAAAAATCAACAACTCAGGCTTGGGCCCAACAACTACTTCATGGAAAGATAAACGGCAAAGTGGTGGTAATGAAGAGATGCTTGTAAATTTTGTGGTCCCCATACTTGAGGACTCCTGGTCAGTTGAGTCCCAAGATCTTAGATCCTCTATGGGTAGCCGCGGGTTGTCAAAAGCCAAGTTAAAAGGAACTAGGCAAGCAGGAAAGCTCAGAATAGAACTTTCTCTATATACTGGGGGCTCGCAACTTGACTTATTCCAAGAACCCGAACCTAAAATTTAATCAGAGCAAAATTTAGAGTACGTTCGTATAACTTCTTTAACACCAGAAATATTAATATGCCTTCTCCAGTTCCAGTATGCCTCAGCATTATTGCATTGAGCATAAAGATATCTTAAGAACTGCGAGGGTAAGAGTGGCTGATTACACAAAAAGTATTCATCTTTAGCATTTGTATAACTTACATAACCAAATTCTTTATCTGCAATTTCATAAAAGCTCGACTCACTTACCTTTGAAAGTTTAATCTCTCTAAATATTCGGTTATCAAATTCCGAACATAGCGCTAGCGCGTGCAGGTGCGCATGTATAATACAGCCACCAGAATGTGTTGTTAATTTTCCAGCACCACTCTCAAAAAACACATATTCTTCCGCTAGACGACGCTTTCCATAACTTCTTATTTTATTTTTCATTTCTTCCAACTCACTAGAAGCCGAAGACCCCATTTCGGCAAAAGAATTGAAATGTTCCTTTGGTACAATCATAACGTGGGACGAATTTAGTGGGCCTAAACTTGGAATAAGCACAAGATTTTTTGTCTCACATAAGATATTAGATCTCGAATCGACTAAACTCTTGTATTCTAAGCCAAAGTCTGAAATAGGAGAGCCACTAATTTCTCTGCAAATATTACAATCAATCGCCATCTTTTGATCCCTTCGGGATAAATGATTCTGCCCACTTTGCTAAACCACTTAAAACCAAATCAGAGAAATAACCCAACAAAAAACATACTGCGAAAGAAACTTTTGCAGAGTCACTATTATTTATAACTATCGGAAAGACATCCATAGAAGCCAAAAGGTAGGTCGAGAACGACACGAGTGCAGCCAAAAATGGGGTCAGAACTCTCCAATAGAATTTATGTGAATGCCATGGGTGCGCGTGTTGATTATCTCTTCCCCTTGCTGTAACACGATAGAACCACTTTGTGTCATATACCCAACCGCCTAAAAAGCCCCCTATAATAGCAAAGAAGATCACCTTATTTTCATGCTCTATACCGAAACATGAACCTTTAAGCTGAATCAAGACCAGCAAAGAACTAGAAGCAACCAGTAGAATGACCAGATACCAAAACTCGAATTTAATTTGCGAAGTCGTGCTTTTAAAAAATGGAACTACTTCATTTGAACCTAATTCGAATGACTTACGATCATTATTATCTGTCATCTTATAGCCTTATAAAATTCCGCGAATAAACCTATAAACCATAAGTTTATTCATCAATACGCAAGATGATAGATGGAAACTCGATAGTTCTCAAACCCTCAGGAGCTCCTTCAGTTATAGGTTAGTTGAGGCTCGATCACTTGGCTTTCACACCAACTAGTTCTGTGCCAAAGAGCATTCTAAAAAAAGGCGCGTGGTCAACCAAGCGCCCCGATACCTTACGGCAGGTTTAGCCGCTTGAACTTCTCCTACTTAGACCGCCAAAAACGCCCCAGTCGCCGCCAGAGCTACACCAACGCCGCGCGAGATCCGGTTGTCTGTTTTCATCAACAACGCCCCCAGACCACGCCCGGCAAAGGCAATCGCCGCTGTCGCCAGTCCAAAGCCTGCCATGTAGGCTGCAAAGTGCGCGCCCATTGGCATTTCCACTGCGTGGGCAAAGCCATGAAACACCATAAACGCGGCAACCAGAGTGCCGCCTACTGCAGTCGGCAGTTTGGCTAATGTTGCGATCAATACACCCGCCAGCATCACGGATAACGCGATACCGGTTTCAACACCCGGAATGCTGAGCCCTCCAAACGCCAGGCCCGCACCCAGGAACATGCCACCGATCATGAACAGCGGCGTGCCACGCTGCATCACTTTGGACTGGCGCATGCTCCAGAAGCCGATGGCGGCCATGGCCAGCAGGTGGTCGAGGCCCAGCATCGGGTGCAGCAGGCCGCTGGTGAAGCCGCCTTCGCCGTGCCCCGGATGCGCGGATGCGGCGGTGGCCGTGAGCATGAGGCCGGCGGTGAGCAGGGTTTTGGTGAGTCGATTCATCTTTTTTCTCCTAGAAAACTGCAGATATTCAATTATTTAACAGCTAGCACTAGCCTCTGGTTCTGGTGGCGTGAAGGGCAAGGCGCACCGACGCGCAGGAAGCGGGGCATACCGACCGGTAGAACCGCTTTTGAGCATTGGAGCAACGCTGCCATTCGCGTCACCAGGGCCTTAGGCGGTACTCGCAATCTTGCTTGGGCGACGCTCTGGCAACATTCCGCGTTCGAGGATGAAGCTAATGATCTCTTCCAGCCCTACCCCGTCGTACAAATTCGCAAACACAAACGGCCGTTCGCCGCGCATCTTTTTGGAGTCCCGCTCCATGATGTCGAGTGAGGCGTGGACGTATTCGGCGATGTCGATTTTGTTGATGATCAGCATGTCGGATTTGGTGATGCCGGGGCCGCCTTTGCGGGGGATCTTGTCGCCGGCGGACACGTCGATGACGTACAGGGTGAGGTCCGACAGTTCCGGGCTGAAGGTGGCGGAGAGGTTGTCGCCGCCGGATTCCACCAGCACCAGTTCCAGATCCGGGTGACGGGTCTGGAGATCGTCAATGGCGGCCAAGTTCATGGAAGCATCTTCACGGATGGCGGTGTGGGGGCAGCCGCCGGTTTCTACGCCGAGGATGCGGTCGGCGGGAAGTGCGTCGTGCTTGAGCAGGAAGTCGGCATCTTCACGGGTGTAGATGTCATTGGTGACCACGGCGATGTTGTAGTGATCACGCAGGGCCAGGCAGAGCTGGCGCAGCAATGCGGTTTTACCGGAACCGACAGGGCCACCGACCCCGACTCGCAGACAATGTTTCATGATGTGTTCCTCATCGTTGTTTCTGGGTGCGCTCTGGTTGGCGCTTTAGCTACGAAATAATCGTGAATACTGTGTTTCGTGATGGGCAGATGCGAGCGCAAGGCCGGGCTGAACCGGGCCCAGTGCGTCGTCTTCCAGCATTTGTGCGGCGTCCACGGATTTCACCAGGGACGGGCGCAGTTGTTCTGTGAGCCTTTGGGCGGCGGTATGCCCCAGAGGCAATGCCTTGCAGGCCACGGCGAGCTGGTTTTCCATCCACGCCCAGGCAAAGCCGAGCAGGGTCTGGCGCACCGGCACATGGCGTTGGTGCGCGGCCCAGGCGAAAACGGTGACGTAGCCGGGATCGCCGGGCATCAGGCCGTCTTTTGGCATGAGTTCCAGGCTGGTGAGCAGGCGCACCAGTGCCAGGCCGAGGCGGGTGTCTTCGTCGCTCAGTTCGGCGGTTTCGCGAGTGGCGTGAAGCCAGTCGTTCCACTCAGCCAACGCGTTTGCATCGCTGTTGGCCCAGGCGTTTTGCAGGCGTATCAGCAATGGCAATTCGCAGCGGGTGAGGCCATCTTCCAGCACGCCTTCCAACCACTCGCCCAGTTCCGCCTCGTTGGTGACCCAGCCGAGTTCAAAGGCACTTTCGAGCCCCTGTGACCAGGCGAAAGCACCTATCGGCAATGCCGGACTGACCAGTTGCATCAGCCCCAGCAATGACAGGTCGGCGGAGGTGGATTCAGTGTGCATGGTCATTTTCCGCGTCATGGCTGTAGTCATGGCTATGACTGTGGGAATGGCTATGGGCATGCCCATGAGCGTGCGAATGTGAATGCGATTGTCCATGAGAATGAGCGTGCGAATGCCCCTCCCCCGCTTTGGCATAGGCGCCCGGTTCCGGATCGAACGGTGCCTGATGGTGCTTCAGGATGGCGCCGAGGCGCTCGGCCAGCTCTTCCAGCACGTGATCAGGCGGGAAGCGGACCCAGCCTGTTTGATCATCGGTCTGGCCTAGCGCCAGTTGCACGTGGCGGTTGCCCAGGTGATAGCTCAGGCGGGCCATGGCCAGGCCATTGGCGATTTCAGCGGTGACCACCGGTTCGTCGGCGGCACGGATCTGGACGATTTCGCCGCTCTCAGCTTGCAGGCATTCGCCTTCGCGCAGTACCGGGCCACGGTCGAGAAACAGGCCCACGTCGGTACCGTTGTCGGTGGTCGCCCGCAGGCGCCCCCGAATGCGGAGTTCGTATGGCAGGGTCAGGCTGTCGAAGATTTCAGCCGATTCGACCTGGCCCATGCGTTGTGTGAGTTCCAGCATGTAGGCTCCTAAAACAGGTGATAGCGCTGGGCCAGCGGCAGCTCGGTGGCAGGCTCGCAGGTCAGCAGTTCGCCGTCCGCATGGACCTCATAGGTCTGCGGGTCCACGGTCAGTTCCGGACAGGCGTCGTTGAGTTTCATGTCGCTCTTGCGCACCTGGCGCACGTTTTTGCAGGCAGACAGCGGGCTGTCGAGACCCAGTTCTTTGCCGACGCCGGCATCCAGTGCCGCCTGGCTGACAAAGGACAGTCGGGTGGCGCTGGCTGCCTTACCGAAAGCGCCAAACATGGGGCGGTAATGCACCGGCTGCGGTGTGGGGATCGAGGCGTTCGGATCGCCCATCGGCGCTGCCGCGATCATGCCGCCCTTGAGAATGCAGGCGGGCTTCACGCCGAAGAATGCCGGGCTCCACAGCACCAGATCCGCCAGCTTGCCGACTTCCACCGAGCCCACATCGTGCGCGATGCCGTGGGTGATGGCGGAGTTGATGGTGTACTTGGCGATGTAGCGCTTGGCGCGGAAGTTGTCGGCGCCCATGTCCTGATCTTCAGGCAGCAGGCCGCGCTGGACTTTCATTTTGTGGGCGGTCTGCCAGGTGCGGCAGATGACTTCGCCCACCCGGCCCATGGCCTGTGAGTCGGAGGAAATCATGGAGATCACGCCCATGTCGTGCAGGATATCTTCGGCGGCTATGGTTTCGCGGCGAATGCGGGAATCCGCGAAGGCGACGTCTTCCGGGATATTCGGGTCCAGGTGGTGGCAGACCATCAGCATATCCAGATGCTCGTCGATGGTGTTCACCGTGTAGGGCCGTGTCGGGTTAGTGGACGATGGCAGTACGTTGGGCCTGGAACAGGCTGTGATGATATCCGGTGCGTGGCCGCCGCCTGCGCCTTCGGTGTGGAAGGTGTGGATGCAGCGATCCTTGAATGCCGCCAGGGTATCTTCGACGAAGCCGGACTCGTTGAGGGTGTCGGTGTGAATGGCCACCTGCACGTCGTACTTGTCGGCAACGGTCAGGCAGTTGTCGATAGATGCGGGCGTGGTGCCCCAGTCTTCGTGCAGTTTGAGGCCGATCACGCCTGCCTTGATTTGCAGTTCCAGCGCTTCCGGCAGCGAGGCGTTCCCCTTGCCGAGGAAGCCGATGTTCATGGGCTGCGAATCCACCGCCTGGAGCATCTTGCCGATGTGCCACGGACCTGGTGTACAGGTGGTGGCGTTAGTGCCGGTGGCCGGACCGGTGCCGCCGCCAAGCATGGTGGTAATGCCGCTCATCAGGGCCTCTTCGATCTGCTGCGGGCAGATGAAGTGGATATGCGGGTCGATGCCGCCAGCAGTGAGGATTTTGCCCTCGCCTGCGATGATTTCAGTACCGGGGCCGATAACGATGGTGACGTCTGGCTGGGTATCGGGGTTGCCCGCTTTGCCGATGGCGGCGATGCGACCTTTCTGGATACCCACGTCTGCCTTGACGATGCCCCACCAGTCGAGAATCAAGGCATTGGTGATGACGGTGTCCATCACGGTGTCGTCTGCCAGTTGGCTCTGGCCCATACCATCACGGATGACTTTGCCGCCGCCGAATTTTACTTCGTCACCGTAGTGGGTGTGGTCTTTTTCGACTTCAATCCAGAGTTCAGTGTCGCCCAGGCGAATGCGGTCGCCGGTGGTGGGGCCATACATGTCGGCGTAGGCTTGCCTTGTGATTTTCATGATATCCCTCGCTCTAAACTTGGGTGTAAGAGCAAGTGACAATGACTTTCCGAAACCCGCTCAAGCACATCCATGTGACGCTTGGGCTCCGCCATCCATGGCTCCGCACAGTTTCGGAAAGTCATTGTCACTCGCTCCCCAGCATTATTGTTTGCCGTCCAACTTACCCATCACGTCGCCGCGGAAGCCGTAGATTTCGCGCTTGCCGGAGAATGGAATCAGAGTGACTTCGCGGCTTTGGCCCGGCTCGAAGCGGATCGCAGTGCCAGCCGCGACATCCAGCCGGTAGCCGGTGGCTTTGTCGCGGTCAAACGTGAGTGCGGGGTTGGCTTCGGCAAAGTGGTAGTGGGAGCCGATCTGGACCGGGCGGTCGCCGGTGTTGCCCACCTCGATAGTGATGCGGTCGCGGCCAGCGCAGAGCTCGATGTCGCCGTCTTTGAGTGCGTATTCGCCGGGAATCATATCGGGCTCCTTATACGATCGGGTTGTGGACGGTGACTAACTTCGTTCCGTCAGGGAAAGTGGCTTCCACTTGCACTTCGTCGACCATATCGGCCACGCCGTCCATCACATCGTCGCGGGTGAGCACTTCGGTGCCGGCACTCATCAGCTCGGCAACGGTGCGGCCATCGCGGGCACCTTCCAGGATTTCGGCACTGATCAATGCGACCGCTTCGGGATAGTTGAGTTTGAGACCACGCGCTTTACGGCGCTCGGCAAGCAGTGCTGCGGTGAACAGCATCAGCTTGTCTTTGTCTCTTGGCGTGAGTTCCATCGTTGTCACTCCGTTGTTTGAGATGTTCTTGTTTAAGTCTTTTGTAGCCGAAGCTTCAGCTTTGGTGCAGGCCGTAGGTCTGCCGGTTTGTCTTGGGCACCTTCGGTGCCTCCAAAGCCGAAGCTTCGGCTACAGTGTTGTGTGCGTTTATGTGAGCCAGATTCTTGGAATATGAGCCTGTTGGCCTATCAATCTCGGCCGCAGGATTTCCCAGGCCTGTTGGCACAATGCCCAGGCTTCGTTGCGTTCGTTGCCGAGGTAGCGCATTAGCAGCACGCCGCGTCGGCGGGTAACGGCCCAGCGCACGGATGCCGGGATGGCTTCGCGCAGGGCTTCAACTGCGCCCGCTTCGTCGTCTAGCCCCACAGCCCATAATGTTGCTTGCACGCTGGCGCCACCCTGCCCCCATTTGCCTTTGAAGCGCGGGTGCTTCGGGTCCATCGGCTGGCGTTCCTGCCACAGCGGGCGGCCGTTGCGGGTCAGGCGGAAGCGCTGTTCCAGATGACCGCTGACAAAAGGCAGATCCCCGACCGGACGACCCAGCGCTAGGATTTCCCAACCGATGCAGCGGGCATCGTCTTCCAGATCAATCGTTGTGGTCTGTTCACCGCGGGAGCCGTCAAATGCGAGGGTTTCCTGCGGGAGCCATTCGAGGGTCGCGCCTTTGGCGACTGTCAGGTGCGTGTGCTGCCCCCAGGCCACGCCGTGGCTGTCGGCCTTGTAGAGTTTGGCGGCAGCGGGCGTGGTCAGCAGCGTGTGCGCACCGGCCCCGACATGGGCTGCAATTTGCAGCGCATCACCGCTGACCAGTCCACCCGGCGGGTGCAACAGGTAGACGTGGCAGCAACCGGTTTTGCCTTCCGGATAGAAGGGCCGCTGGACTCGCAACGGGCCTTGATGGCGGCGTCGGGTCAGGCGGGTAACCGTGTGCAATTGCTCACTACGGGATTCAAAGCCCAGCTCGATGGACGCCGCCCAGCGCCGGCCCGCATCGAAGCGGTGGCCGGAATCGTTCGCCGGGGCTGTCTTCGATAAGGCATCCGGCGACAGGGGCTGGGCGATGGGCGTGTAGATCGTCATACCGTCAGGTGTTGTTTGATGAGCGCGTCAGAAAGCTCGGCAATTTCGCCCTCTGCCACACGGCGGCCCCGGTCCATAATCGCGAAGCGGTCGGCGTATTTGCGGGCGAAGGGTAGTTTTTGCTCTACCAGCAACACAGTCAGGCCATCTTCAGCGATCAGGCGACGAATGACCTCGCCGATCTGGGCGACGATGTTGGGCTGGATGCCTTCGCCCGGCTCGTCAAGAATCAGCAGGCGTGGTTCGATCACCAGCGCCCGACCAATCGCCAGCTGCTGTTGCTGACCACCGGACAGGTCACCGCCCCGGCGGTTTTTCATTTCTTTCAATACCGGGAAGAGTTCGTAGATGCGCTCGGGGATGGTTTTGAGGCCATCGCCACGGGCGGCCAGCCCGGTGCGCAGGTTTTCTTCCACGGTGAGCAGCGGAAATATCTGACGGCCCTGGGGCACGTAGCCAATGCCCAACGAGGCGCGGTCTTCCAGACGGCGCTTGGTCAGCTCGACCTTGCCTTCATAGAGCAGACTGCCGCTGGCTGTCAGTTCTTCGCCCATCACGCACTTCATCAGCGTGGTCTTACCCACGCCGTTGCGCCCCATCACGCAGGTGCACTGGCCTTTGGGAATGTCGAGATCGAGATCCCACAGGGTGTGGCTCTCGCCATAGAACTGATTGAGCTTTTCGATTTTCAGCATCAGGCGCCCTCCCCCAAATATACTTCGATCACTTTGCGATCATTGGAGACCTGGTCCATCGTGCCTTCTGCCAGCACGCTGCCCTGGTGCAATACCGTGACCTTGCGTGCGATGGAGCGAACGAAGCCCATGTCGTGTTCAACCACTACAACCGACTGCTTGCCGGCGAGACTGGTCAGCAGCTCGGCGGTGCGTTCCATTTCCTGTTCGGTCATGCCGGCAACCGGTTCGTCCACCAGCAGCAGACGCGGCTTCTGCATCAGCAGCATGCCAATCTCCAGCCACTGTTTCTGGCCGTGGGAGAGAATACCGGCGTCGCGGTGGCGCAAGGCGGTCAGGCCGATCATCGTCAACACTTCGTCGATGCGGTCCCGGGTTTCACCGGTCATGCGGGCGGTCAGTGTGGGGAATACACGCTTGTCGGCGGCCATCGCCAGTTCGAGGTTTTCGAATACTGTCAGCGCTTCGAATACGGTCGGCTTCTGGAATTTGCGGCCAATGCCGAGCGTGGCGATATCGGGCTCGCTCATGGCCAGCAGGTTGTGACGACTGCCGAACCAGACTGAACCGGTGTTGGGGCGCGTTTTGCCGGTGATGATGTCCATCATCGTGGTTTTGCCTGCCCCGTTGGGGCCGATGATGCAGCGCAGTTCGCCATCGTCGATGGTGAGGTTCAGGTTGTTGATGGCCTTGAAGCCGTCAAAGCTGACACTGACATCTTCCATGTAGAGGATCGGCCCGTGGCGCACGTCCACTGGCGATTGCGTCGGTGTCAGAAAATCAAAGACCCGGTCGCGGCGGCCCAGTTCCGTCATGATGCTCATGCGGTGACCTCCTTGGCTGTGGATGGCGGTGTGCTGTCATCGTCCTGCGGCTTTTTCTTCAGTGATGGCAGCAGGCCTGCGATACCTTTGGGCAGGAAGACCGTCACCAGCACGAACAGCGCACCCAGTGCGAACAGCCAGGCGTCTGGCATTACACCGGTAAACACGGTTTTGGCGTAGTTGACCAGCAAGGCGCCGATCACTGCGCCGTAGAGCGTTGCCCGTCCACCCAGTGCTACCCAGACCACGATCTCAATCGAGAACAACGGTGAGAATTCGCTCGGGTTGATGATGCCGACTTGCGGAACATAGAGCGCACCGGCAACACCCGCCAGCATGGCGGATACGGCGAACACAAATAGCTGCACCCGCTCGACCCGATAGCCGAGGAATCGAGTGCGGGCTTCTGCATCACGGCAGGCGACGCTGACGCGCCCCAGCTTGCTGGTCACGATAATCCGGCAGATCACATAACCGATGGCCAGCGCCACGCCTGTTGCGAGGAAGAGGCCCATTCGCGTGGCGTCAGTGCGCAGGTCAAAGCCAAGGATGTCCTTGAAATCGGTCAGGCCGTTGTTGCCGCCGAAACCCATTTCGTTGCGGAAGAAGGCCAGCATCAAGGCGAAGGTCAGCGCCTGGGTGATGATTGACAGATACACACCGGTGACCCGGGAGCGGAATGCCAGGAAGCCGAAGACCAAAGCCAGAATACCCGGTGCCAGCAGCACCATGATGAAGGCGAACCAGGCCATGTCGAAGCCCTGCCAATACCAGGGCAGCTCCTGCCAGTTGAGGAACACCATGAAGTCCGGCAGGTCCGGATTACCATAAACGCCGCGATCTCCGATCTGGCGCATCAGGTACATGCCCATGGCGTAGCCACCCAGCGCGAAGAACGCACCGTGGCCAAGGCTGAGAATGCCCAGGTAGCCCCACACCAGATCAACCGCTACCGCGAGCAAGGCATAGCAAAGGTACTTACCCAGCAACGTGATGGTATAGGCGCTTACGTACAGCGCGCTGCCTTCCGGTACCGCCAGGTGCAGTACAGTGACCACCGCCATGGCGGCGAACAGGATGCCCAGGAACAGTTGTGTCGAACGCTCGGTAAAAGGCCGCGCCAGAAATGATTGCGATGATTGCATTGCTCAGCCCTCCGCCGCACGGCCCTTTTGCGGAAACAATCCGCGCGGGCGCTTTTGAATGAAAAGAATGATGAAGACCAGCACAACGATCTTGGCGAGAACAGCACCTGCCCAGGGTTCGAGCAGCTGGTTGATGGTGCCAAGAGACAAGCCGGCCAAAAGCGTGCCCCAGAGATTACCGACGCCGCCGAACACCACCACCATGAACGAGTCGATGATGTAGTTCTGGCCCAGGTTGGGGCCGACGTTGGTGATCTGCGAAAGGGCAACACCCGCAAGCCCGGCCACGCCGGAACCCAGGGCAAAGGTCATGATGTCGACTTTGGTGGCCTTGATGCCCATTGACCGCGCCATCGCCCGGTTCTGGGTGACGGCACGCACTTCCAGACCCAGCCGGGTCTTGCGCATGATCAGCATCAGGCCGGCAAACACGATCAGCGCAAAGCCGATGATGTAGAGCCGGTTAAGTGTGAGCGACAGGGCTTCGTTGACCATGATCGAGCCGCTCATCCACTCCGGCGTAATGACCGTGCGGTTGAGTGGGGAAATCACCGTGCGCACCAGTTGCTGCAGAATCAGGCTGATGCCGAATGTAGCCAGCAGGGTCTCCAACGGACGGCCCTTGAGAAACTGGATAACACTGCGTTCAATCGCAATGCCCGCCAGCGCCGCCACCATAAAACCGGCCGGTATCGACAGGAGCATCGCCAGGCCGGGTTGCCCCGGCAGCAACTGCTGCATACCCCAGGTGGTATAGGCGCCGAGCATGATCAGCTCGCCGTGGGCCATGTTGATCACGCCCATTACGCCAAAAGTGATCGCCAGACCAATCGCCGCCAGCACCAGCACTGAACCCAGTGACAGGCCAAAGTAGAGGGTCTCGGCAGCGCGGTTCCATTTGAGTTTCTGTTCGATGCTGGCCAGTGCTTCGTTAGCGGCCTTGACCATCGCGGGGTCGTCTCCGCGAGCAGCGGTTGTCAGCGCCGCGCGGGCTTCCGTATTAAGGCTGCCGGAGAGCTGCGCGACTGATGCGACATCGCCCTGTTCAACCCGGTATATCGCGAGGCTTTCGCTGAGCACATCGCTGACCCGGTCGTCGGATTCGGTTTCGAGCAGCGTGGTGATGCGCTCGGCCATCGCCTCATCCACCCGGCCGCGGATCGCGCGGGCGGCTTCGAGACGGGTATCTGCATTGTCCACGGTCAGATCAATGACCGAGAGGATGCCATTCAGCTCCCGGCGCAATGCATTGTTAATTCGAATGTTGTCGAGATCACGGCGGGATATTTCGCCCATC
>TARA_R100001440_G_scaffold46626_1_pt1 | contig 15271 bp, 5 predicted proteins | sample TARA_R100001440 | Tara Oceans TARA_R100001440 (sample SAMEA2622112) | marine metagenome | biome: marine biome (ENVO:00000447); feature: surface water layer (ENVO:00002042); material: "saline water (ENVO:00002010), including plankton (ENVO:xxxxxxxx)" | depth 5 m
GGATTAATAGGAACAACAGAACAATTTTATTATGGAACAAGTCTTTCTAATATAGGTAGTTACCAATTTGAAAGCCTTAAGAATATAATAAATAATTTTATGTATATTTATGTAGGTGAAAATAAAATAATTTCTAAAGTAAATAGAACAGACGTTCAGTTTCATGCTATGCGTGCTATGCAAGAATTATCATACGATGTGCTACGATCTTTCAAATCTCAAGAAATAGAAGTACCTAATACATTAGTTATGGTATTACCACAAGATTATGTTAATTATAGAAAAATAGCAAGAGTAAGTAGTGATGGTATTGAAAGAATATTATATCCAACTAGAAAAACCTCAAACCCATTTGCTATAACGCAAAACGCAGACGGTGTATACCAATTTACAGGCGATAACTTAACAGAACAAACTCCTAGTGATACTTTATCAAACTTTGAAGACGAAACTCCTGTTAATTATAATTTATATGACATTAATTATTCTTCTGATATAGAAATATCAACAGAAGGTAGAAGGTATGGATTAGAGCCTGAAAGTAGTCAAATTAATGGATCTTTTTATATAGACAACTTAAGAGGTAAAATACATTTTGGCTCAGCATTATCTGGAGAAACAATAGTATTACATTACGTAAGTGATGGCCTAGGAACTGAAAGCGAAATGGTAGTTCATAAGTTTTGTGAAGAAGCTTGTTATAAACATATAATGTATGGTGTGCTTTCAGGTAGATCTAATATACCAGAGTATATTGTTGCTAGATTTAAAAAAGAAAGGTTTGCTGAAACTAGAAAAGCAAAGATTAGATTATCAAATATTAAAATTGAAGAATTTACTCAAATAGTAAAAGGTATGGGTAAACAAATTAAATAATTATGCCAGAAATTAAACATAATTTTTCAGGTGCCAAAATGAACAAAGATCTTGACGAAAGAATTGTTCCTAAAGGTCAATATAGAGATGCTTTAAATATTCAGATATCAACTAGTGATAGTGGATCTTCTGGTATAGGTAATGTTGGTACCGTTCAAAATTTAAAAGGTAATAGGATGGTTTCTGAGTTTATATCTACTACAGATTACAACGATATAAAATCCAAAATAATTGCTAGCGTTGCAGACGAAGGTAAAGACAGAGCTTATTTTTTTACAGCAGCTCCAGTTCCAATAGACGGCTTAGAATCTATAACTCACACGACTATAATAAACAGTACAGTAACAGAAAGAATATGGGTTGATAGTATACTAGAAGTAGAAGTATTAGGTGATAATGAAATTGTTGATTATATTATCGTAGACAAATTTGCTGTTACAGGAGCAACATCTGATGTATTTAGCAGCGTGACGCCTCCTAATGGGATTACCGCTTACACAAACTTTTCTGTTGGAACTGGATATGGTGAAAAGATTAGAGTCGGCATGAATGTTTATGCTATTGATGCTGACGGAAATAATCTATTATCTGATGGGGACAACGATTATGTTCAAATAGTTGCTATAAATAATGATATTATAACGCTAGCTTCTGAGCAAACCGCTAATTTAGGCAATGCTGTTGCATTTAAATTTATACACCCTGAAAGAGTTTTAGAGTTTGATTATTATAAAGGAGATGATTTTGAATCAATAAATTTAATACCAAACGCTTCTATAGATATATTAAATGATTTATTAATGTGGTCTGATGGTAAGCACGAACCTAAAAAAATAAATATTGAAAGGTGCAGAGCTGGTACAAGTGATGTTTTTACTCATACTAAGTTATTTGTAAAGCAACCTGGCACTGACTCTTTAACAGAAATAAGCAATTTAGAATATACTTCTTTGGCTGGAATATCTGCAGATATAAAGAAAGAGCACATAACTGTAATTAAAAAAGCCCCAACAACACCTCCTACAGTAGAAGTAAAAAGTTCTGATAGAGAATTTGATCAAGAGTTTCCATTGCAATATAGTGGCTTTGTAGATCAAGATGGCAATATTCCTCAAGTAGGTGATACTAGATATGCTACGTTTCCTAGTATAGTAGACTACAGAATAGATGATATTTATAACTTTGTTGCTAGTAATACTGTTGATCCTATATCTATAAGAGCAAAAATAATAGATATAAACGAACTTGATCTAAGTGTAGTTACTTTAGAAATTTTATTTGTAGATTCAGATTTAAATAGCGATAATAATCCTAGCAATTGGATTGTTGAGTTAGAAAAGAAAAAGCCATTTTTTGAAGCAAAGTTTGGTAGATTTGGTTATAGATATAAATACGAAGACAATGAGTGTTCTACATTTTCACCTTGGTCTGAATTAGCATTTTTACCTGGTGAGTTTGAATATACTTCTAAAAATGGATTTAATGAAGGTATGACTAACACGGCTAGACAAATAATAGTTAGAAACTGGTTGCCTAGTAATTATACAAGACCACTAGACGTAAAAACAATAGACATATTATGGAAAACTACAGATGATTCAAACATCTACATTGTAAAGAGTATCAAGAGAGGTGTAGATACTGAATGGAAAGACATGAACGTCAACGTTGATTTAAGCAACACTGGTGAGTTTGTTATAACATCTGAAATGATATATAAAGTAATTGAAGAAAACCAATTACTTAGAGCTTGGGATAACGTTCCTAGATTTGCTAGGGCCCAAGCTATCACTAGTAACAGATTAGTGTATGGGAATTATGTTCAAGGATATAATTTAGATTCTAACATTGGATTATTACAAAGTTTAGTATCTGAAAAAGTATATTTTCCTAATCCAAAAAAATCTGTAAAATCTCTCAGAAGTTATCAATGGGGCATGGTATTCGGTGATAAGTATGGAAGAGAAACTCCAGTTATAGCTAATGGCTATAAAACAGAAGATGGACAGCTTGTTCCTGGTACTTCTAAGGTTTTAAAAAGCCTTGCTAGCACAGCTAATAAATTTAAATTACAACAAAACTGGCCTGACTCAGATCCAACGAGTATTGACTGGATAGACTATGTTAAGTATTACGTTAAAGAAACTAGCAATGAATATTATAATTTAGTATTAGACAGATGGTACGATGCTGGTGATGATAACATTTGGTTAGCATTTAATTCAGCTGATAGAAATAAAATAGATGAAGAAGGTTATTTAATATTAAAAAATGGACATGGTACTCAACAAGCTGTAGAAGAAGAGGCTAGATATAAAGTTATAGCTATTTCTAACGAAGCGCCTGATTTTATAAGACAAACTGAAAAAAAGTTTCCTCTAGTTGGTATGACAGCTAAGCATATTTACGGTGATGATGGTTCTGGAAACGCTCTTAGTCCTGTAACAGGTCACCCTAATAATATAATAGCTGACGATGACGGTGGAAACGACGCAAACCAAAGTGGTACAGATAGAATACTAAGTGATTTATTTGATGATCAAAATCTTTTTGAGGGTATAGAGTTTAAAGGTAAGCCAGAACTAAGAATAGTTGGTAGATATACAGATACAGATGGAACTAAGTATGAAGCGTTTAGTCCATATAGAGAAATAACTAGAATTATAGAAGGTGGTAATAACGGTGGTGAATTTGGTTATGGTATTAGAGATCCATTTTTCCTTACTGACGTAGACATGTACGAGAAAATTAGAGTACAATTACCAGATGTTTCTACTATAGGAACAGCTAACGATGCTATCAGCGAAATATCTTTTCTTATAGAGGCTAGAGATCTTGTTTTAGAAAATAGACCAGAATTTGATGGTAAATTTTTTGTTAAAATAAGCAAAGATGATGTTTTAGAAAATAAAGTTTTAGGTGACACTTTAGGTGAGTATCAAGTTACAAGCACTTATGAAATAGCTTATTTATCAGATGAGCAAACAAATAACGCTGAAGATAATAATGATTACGCTTCAGATCCACAAATGGCTTTTGAAACTTTTTCTTGGCCAAACGCTGGCTCTGTTTTTACAAACTCAAATATAGCTGGTACAACTACTTTTTCTTCAGTAAATGGATATACGTCTGATGATAACACAGCAGCTATACCAAACTTTGGTAATCTTGTAGAAAACGGAACTAACTTAACAGACTCTTTTTGGGTCGTGTGGTCAAATAGCCCTAACAGGACGGCTGATATATTTATAGATAATGTGCCAGCATATCAACAATTTAATTTGCAATCAAATAGCGGAGTTGATGCTTTAACAGAGTACAACGCTGGATATACGCCTATTAATACGGTAGATGGAATAACAAACTGGCATCCTACAGGGCTTTCTAACGGTTCTTTTAGCGATGGAACTTTAGGTCAAATAATGTTTTCTGTAATAGGACCTGATGGATTTACTGGACAAAATTCTTATTTTAAAGCAAAAATGCAAACGCCTGGAACGTTATTTAGATTTGCAGATGATCCTAATCAACAAATTTATAGAGTGTTTGAATCAAATCAAATAGTTACAGACGATGATGGTAACGAATCTATTGCATCTTCTACTCAAGCTGAAATATCAAGTTTTAACTTTGATAATAATGGTAGTAGTAGTTACGCGCTTAGATCTACTATAATAGTAAGATTTTCGAGAGTAGATGTTAATAACGAAGACATGGGAACTGGTTTAGATCCTATGGTTTGGGACCCAAGAGGCACAGTTCAGCACAATGGACTTGGTAGCTTAACTCTTGACGTTGTTGAAAGGGTAGCCGTGCAAGGTCTTTCTGAAGATGCTATTGCTACAACTGCAGCTTGTTTTGAAACTGAACCAAAAGAAGATTTAGGATTAGATATATATTATGAAGCTAGTAGTGCTATACCTATTAGACTAAGACAAGATAATATAAGATTATTTACAACTCCTAATCAAGTTAAAGAAAGAGCTAGTTCTTTTGTTATTTATAATAGAGCTTTAGCTAATAATAATAACATTGACGTAAACTTAACAGGAAATCCATTTATTTACCAAACTATTGGTGATGACGTCGTGCAAGTAAAACGAAAAATAATTAACTCTGAAATTAATTTACAAACTATAATTACTAATAATGTTTCAGATGGAATATGCGCGGCTATAGATGATATAGTAGGTTTTAAGCGTAGAGATGGTCTTGTTACTAAATCTAAAATAGTAGATCATGCTAAACTTTTACCTACTGGAATAGCTGCTCAATCAGATAGATATACTATACCTAGTAATGGAGTGCTTGCCAATATTGGCGTTCCTATTGCAGATTCTAATGCTAGTAATGTTACTGTTGGTATGCAAGTAACTGGAGAAAATGTGCAAGCAGGAACATTTATAACACAAATAACAGACGGTGCTATTATTAGAATCTGTTCGTTAAATCAACAATTAATAACTAACGGTGACTCTAGCTTTACATTTATTGATGTCACAGGGTACTTTCAAATTGAAAAAGAAGTATGGAAGTTTCCAGTAGAGCTAGGTTGGTTTAATTGTTATTCTTTTGGTAATGGAGTAGAGTCTGATAGAATAAGAGATGACTTTAATACTCCTCAAATAGATAATGGTATTAAAGTTTCTTCAACATTTTTAGAGTACGGTCAAGAAAATAAAGAAAGTAGTATGATATTTTCAGGGCTGTACAACTCAACGTCTGGAGTTAACGATTTAAATCAGTTTAATATGGCTGAAAAAATAACAAAAGATTTAAATACTACTTACGGCTCTATACAAGCTATGAAAACTAGAGACAATGATGTTGTTGTATTTGCTGAAGATAAAATATTAAAAGTTTTATCAAGTGGTAGAGACGCTTTGTTTAATGCTGACGGTAACGCTCAATTAACCGCTACTAGTAGAGTTTTAGGTACAGCTATGCCATTTGCTGGTGACTATGGTATATCAAAAAATCCAGAGTCTTTAGCTTCTGATGCGTTTAGAATGTATTTTGCAGATCAACAAAGAGGCGCAGTGTTAAGGTTATCGAGAGATGGTTTAACGCCTATATCAGATGTTGGTATGAAAAATTATTTTAGAGAAAATTTAAAATGGCATATTAATATAACTGGCTCTTTTGATGGTATAAATGATGAGTATAATTTAACTTTACACAAAACTATTAAGTTTGGATTTGGTTCAAATATATATGACTCTAAAACAATATCATTTAACGAAGCTTCTAAAGGTTGGATAAGTTTTAAATCATTTACGCCACTTACAGCAATAGGCCTTGCTGATAGATATTATTCTGTAGATGAAGATGCGGTGTGGAAACATTATCATGATTCGGTAGAAAGAAATAGTTTTTATAATACGCAAGGAAAAATAAATTTTGAATCAACAATAACTTTACTGTTTAATGATATGCCAAGCTCTGTTAAGTCATTTAAAACTATAAATTACGAAGGGTCTCAAGCTAAAGTAAGTGAATTTACAACACAAAGTTTTACTGATGCTACTGGAAATACAGCTACTTATAATGATGGCGAGTATTATAATTTATCAACAAAAACTGGTTGGCACGTTGATAGCATACAAACTGATTTAGAAGAAGGCTTTATAGGTGAGTTTATTGACAAAGAAAATAAATGGTATAATTATATTAGGGGCAGTGATGTGAGTTTGGCAATTAATAGTAATTATAATCAATTTGAAAAACTAGCAGTTCAAGGTATTGGTTTTCCTTTAGTAAACCCAACAGATACACAAACAGAAAGTAATGTAACAATACAAGCGGTTGATCCCGATGGAGAAAATTTATAAAATTTAAAAAATGGCTTATAACTATACAGTATCAGAATTTACATTTACAGAAGCTACTACAGATGCGGTTTACGCTGGTAATATGATTAGTGGTGGAACAATGACTATAACTCCAAACTCTGGTTATGTTGTTTCAGCTTCTAGTTTTTCAGCATCAGGAACTTTACCTGGACAGTTTGCTAGTATAGCATTTGCTGATAGCGCTGTGGCAGGAGAAGTTAATAACACTGTTATTGTTACGTTTGTATTTTCTACTTTATTTGAAATGTCACCTGCGCTAAATAATATAAACTTACCTATAACTGGACATGCTGATTTAGTAGAAGACAAAAGATTTATAGACTTTCATATTGATTTTATAGATGAAACTATTAAAAATTTAAATGGTAGCTCTACTGTAACTAGTTTTGGATCAGCAGTAACACAAACTGGGCCAACTGGCAGTACTACTATTACTACAACTTTAAGTGCTACTAACGTCACAGCTGGGTTTTTTGTTCAAATAGGAACGTTAGTTGTAACGGCTGATGATAATCCTGATTATAATTTTATAAATCCTCCTTCATTAAGATTTGAAAATGTTCCACAAGGTGCTATATCTTTACAGTTGTCTAGCGTTACTAGAAGAGACGGTGAGACTAACACTGTTAAAGAGTGGAATTATAAAATAATGTTTATAAGCGAAAACAGTATAACTAGCTTATTTGGAGCTAAAGTTTTTATAGAATATACTGGCGTTTTAGCTAAAAGCACTACTAAAGAAATAAAACAAATAATAATTGGTAATCCTGAAATACCAACTAACGGAACTACTAAAGTAATTAAAATAGTTGGTGATACTGGAGTTGAGTTTGATTTAACTGTTACTAAAAATAGTGATGATACTTCTATAATAGACACTACTTTAGCTAATGCTGATATTATACACCATCGTAAAGGTTTAATAAGAGGTATTAATAAAACATTAATTAGTTCAGATTCTAAGCAACTCTTTGCTACATATCAATTTAATCAAACGTTTCCAGCTGTAACTTCTAATGAAATATATCATATAAATGTAACACCTAAAAACGGAGCTATATTAAACTCTAATTTAGCTCAGGCAGCTCCTCAAGAAATTATATATCAATATATAAACCCAACAATAACAATAAATACTGATGATGATGGAGGCGGAAACACTTATGATGTAACATCACAGACTTCGATATCATATAGAGGTAGACCAAATAAAAAAACTAGTCAATTGCAAAATATGAGAAAAATAGTTGATTTAGTTAGTTTTACTTACGTATACACAGTAACGTCTGGCGGCACTACTTTTACAACAGCTAATACGCCAGTTTGGTCTATGACTGATGCTAATTCTAACTGGGATCAAAGTGTTACTAACCATGGTAATATAATAGAAATAGTTAATATAGCAATAGAGCGTAGTAGTGCCAATACTGTAGCGACTGTAACTGGTGATATTATAATTAAAAAGTTTGGAACAGCTGACGTTACATTTACTCTAGACTCTTCAGACTTTTTAACGGTAACTTAAATAATAAATTATGCCTAACATATCAATACAAGTAAATAGAGACGAATATCCATCGCTACAAGTTGGTGATACAGCTTATTATGCAGGAGGCGTTAGTAGCTCAGCTGGATTTAATATAGCTAGCCAAAGTGGCTTGGTAGAAATGGGCCAAGTAAAATCAATAAATAATACTACATCACTAGATGATGGTACAGAAACAACTACCATAACATGTGAAATAAGTGAATCTACAGTAGCGCCTACAACTGCAGATTTTATTTTATTTGCTAAAAACTTTACTCCAAATGTATCTTCTTTATCTGGCTATTATGCTTCTGTAAAATTTAAAAATGATTCACCAAGTAGAGCTGAAATGTACGCCGCAAGTAGTGAAATTAACGAAAGTAGTAAATAATAAGTAAAAAATGTAACTATATTATAGTAAAAATCAATTAATAATTATGGGATTAGGAGATATTTTTTCAGGTATATATCAAGGCATTTCTGCTGGTAAAAGAAAGCGCGAGGCTAAAAAAGAAGAGCAGGCTGCTAAAGAAGAATACGATAAAATGAAAGAAGTATATTCAAATGTAGATACTAGCAACCCATTTGAAGGCTTAATAAACCAATACGCTGGCCTAGAGAACACAATGGAAGATTTAACTGTTAATAAACAACAGGCTGAATTTGAATCTCAACAATTTGCACAAAGCCAAGCTAATGTATTAAGTGGCTTAAGAGGCGCTGCTGGTAGTAGTGGTATAGCCGCTCTAGCTCAAACTTTAGCAAAGCAAGGGCAAATAGCAGCGCAGAAAGCTTCTGCTAGTATAGGCGCACAAGAAGCTGCTAATCAAAAAGCTGAAGCAGTGATGGCAGGTAAACTTCAAACAGCTGAAGCTAAAGGCCAAGCAGAAGTTGATAAACAAATAGCTAGTGGAGAACAAATGTCTCAACAGTTAGAAATGAGAAAACAAGGTAAACTAATGGACATGGCTAGCACGCAATACACAACGGCTCAAGCTGCTACAGACGCGGCAATAAAATCTCAAGAGGAAGGTATATCCAACGCTATAGGTGGATTTGGTGATATATTAGGATCAGCAGTAGGTTTATAATTAAATAAGTATAATAATGGAAGAATACGTACCACAAAGTCAAATTAGTAATTACGAAAATTTTGTAAAGCAAGTAAACATTAATAAAGAACGTGATCCTGGTCCAGATAAAAACGAAAAAGATCAGATTAATAATTATATAACTAATAAAAAAGAAGAGTATTTAAAATCTGATAATAATAAAAAAGGTGAAATAAATAATGAAATTACTAAATACGCTAACAATATAGTTACTAATGAAAATTTTATTGGCGAAATAAGTGATGCGTTAACTAACGGTTCTTCTTTTACTGAAAACAGTTATAACCAATTAGGAAATTTAGGGCCTCAATTGCTAGATATAATAAATAAAAAAAATAAACCAATTAACAAAGGTGAAAAATTAGGTTACCTTATTGATGGTGAATTTATGACAGCTGGCCAAATACAGCAAAAAATAAAATCAGTTCAGTTAGATCAAGACAGTGTTAAAAAGTTTAATATAATGAGAGACGACATTATATCTAGCGCTTCAAAAATACAGTCTTCTGAGTTTTCAGAATTTAACCAAAATAAAATTAGAGAAAACGTTTATGATAATCTAGTGTCTGTTGGCAATATAAGTTCGCTAGCTAATGATGCTATAGTAGGTAATAGAATATTTAAAAATGATTTTAAAAAAGCTTTAACGGCTGGTACGTATAAAGATCTTGGTATAACAGATGATATGATAGTAGATCCTACTCCGGCTGATAATAAAATAACACCGGAAGATGCTGATATAATATTTAATAATATATCTAAAGATAAAGAAATATTTAAAAACATGTTAACAGATTATTTTACTAACTCTTTATCTAATAATCATTACACTAATTTATCACCACAGATTCAAAGAGATAGAAAAATGAATCAATATAAACCACAATCTGCGCAAGACAACAACCAATATACACCACAGGCTATAGCATATAAGCCTGGCATGAAATTATAGTATTAACGGGTAACTAACGAAACAGTTTATGGAAAGAGAATTTTATACCATTAAAGACGAAAATGGTAAAGAAAAAACATGGGCAATTAATAGTCAAGAAGAAAAAGACGACTTTTTTAATAACGCAAGAACAAATAATAAACAAGTATTTGACCAATCAGGCAATACCATAGATCTTAATATTCCTAAGCCGGGAAAGTCTCAAGGGGCAGATCAGCCCCAAAACAATCAACAAAAAAATATGGAATCCAGTTCGGAAAATACTTCTTCGGACTTACAATTAAATAATACTGACTCTAAGATAGAAAAATCTTCAGAGAATGTAGTAGAAATAGGTGATGCAAGTAAAGGAAACAAAACTAGCATGCTTGGCTTTTTAAAAAAAGAAATTGAAAAAGATAATATAAGAGTTGAAGAAGCTGAAAGTGAATTACAAAATATACCTGAAATAACTGAGCCAATAAAAAATGAAACTGAGTTAGCTGAAAAACTTACTAATCAATATATTGAATTTGGATTTGAATTTGCTGAAGCAAATTATCTTGGACAAACAGTTAAGATGATATCGCCTGATGGTAAAAATTCAATAAAAATACATTTAAATAAATTAGATAAATCTCAAAAATTAATTAAAGATTTTTTTAAAAAACACTACGATCCAAATGCAGAAGATATTACTCCTACTAAAAAAAGCGTAGAAAATCAAGTTGAAAAAACACGTAAAGAATCTGAAGAGAAAACTAAAACCGATATTGATGTTTTAGCTTCAAACTTTAATCCAGATCAAGAAAAAACAAATAAAGAGAATTTATTAAATCAAATTAAAAATAAAAAATATTACACATACAATCCATCAGGAGAGACCAAAGAAGAAAGAGTAAATGAGTTTAATGCGTATGACGCGGTGCCTTCTCATATAGAAGAATATAGAAAACATAAAGTAGAAGAAAAAGGGTTTAAAGGTAATATATTTGCAGAATTTTACGATCCAAACTTTGACACCTCAATGAGTGATGACGATATAATTATGTCGCCAGATTTTATGAAGTTTGTTAAGAAAAAACATGGAGTTCAAGGAAGTATGGTTGTTGAGCGAATGGGTCTTAATGAAATAAAAAAGTATAACGATAGTAGAAAAACCCAAAAAGATATTGAAGCAGTTAGATTAGTTTCTAAACAGCAGTTTGCAAAATTTTTATCTGAAAAAAATCCACCAGAAAAATTTGATGAGCAGTTATGGAACAGGGGTCTTCAAGGTGAAGGTGGTTATTTTAAAAACCCAGAGTATTTAAAAATTGAAAATGAAAACAAAAAAAGAATTGGTGAGTACCTTTCAAAGTATAATCAAATACAGCAAAACCCTAATTATAGTGAAGAAGAACGTTTAGTTTTACAAAACGAGTTAAAAAGTGAATACGATTTATTAGCAAACTCTTTACATGATAATATACTACAGGGAAACAAGGTAGAAAATATTACTAAGCAAAAAACAGAAGAAAATAGAAATTTAACAAAAGCTACTAAAAAGTATTTAGAAGAAAAAAATTTAGAGCTTGGTATAGAGCTATCTAAAGAAGAAGAAGAAAAGTTTATTGAAAGAGAAAATATCGAAAAGATTCTTATCCCACAGCACAATGAAATTATTAAAATTAAAAACGATTTAAACTCTACTCAAAATAATATAAACAAGTTAAACAAAAAATATAATATAAATTTTAAAGAAGACGAAGAAGGTAATAAAATTTATGATCTTGACTATATAAACGAAGGTATTGAAAAAATAAATAAAAAATATGAAAATTTACCTAAAACAGAAAAAGAATTAAAAGCATTATTAGACAAAAAAGTAGATGAAGTTAAAGCTAAATACGATCTTACAGATAAAAAACAAGTTGACAAAGCTAATAAAGAAGTAACAGATTACCAGCAAGGTATACAAGATCAATTAAATGCAGCTAATGAAGAAATAATTACTTATAGAGAAAATGAGTTAGATAAAATACGACAGTATGAAAAAGAAAAAGATTTAATAATTAGCAAGCATAACGATAATTTAAAATTACATAAAGAAAAGCTTAATGATTATTTATCTTATCAAAAAAAATATGATGAAGTAAATGCTGAGCTAGGTAATTTTCAAGATACAAAGTTAGTTTTAGATTTATCTACAGCTGAAAATAGAAAAAGACTTTCTGCCTTTGGTGATGGCGAGTGGTGGAATATAAAAAGCAAAGAGATTTTTGGTGGTTTTGCAGGTTCTTTTTTACAAGCAGCTTCAGCCATATACGATGTAGGTGATAGGTTTACAGATAATCTTGTAGACTATTTTATTACAGATAAAGACGATGCTAAATTTGTTAAAGAATTAAAAGCTCATTTAATTCCGCTTGGTACTTATTTTGATTCAGATTCTAGACTAGCACCTGTTGATGAAAAAACAGGATTAAAAATAAGCATGTTTAAAGAAGATCAAACTAATTTTGATAAAAGCATGGCTTTTTCTAATGAAAAAATTAAACAACCTTTATCTTGGGAAGAGTTAAAAGCTAGCGGTGATGGTAGTGATTGGTCTGAGTACTTTATATCACACGGTATTAGCCAAGTTCCTGTGTTATTAACAATAGCTACTACTGGAGGTTACGCTTTGCCTTTATTAGGATTAAATAGCGCTGGTGGTAAATATAAAGAATTAAATGCACAAAAAAATTTATTTGAGCAATCAGGTGGATTATATGGGCAAGACTTAAGTTATGGTCAATTGCTTACTAATGCTACTCTTACTGGTATTTTTGAAGGTGGTTCTGAATATGTTACTGGTAAAATATTTGGAAGAACAATTAAAGCTTTGGCAGGCACGCCTAAAGATATTATTGTGCCAGGTATAGTTAATCATATTTCTAATTTTTTTACAAAAAAAGGTTTAAAAGGAGCTTTTAAAAGTAGTCTTGTAACAGGGGCAGAATGGTTTGCTGAAGGTGCATCTGAGGTTTTAGCTCAAGCAGGTAGTAACATGGCTGATATTTATATAAATGGAGATAAAACAGTAAATGTACTAGATGGTTGGCAAGAGTCTTTTGTAAACGGCGCTGCTTTTGCAGGACTTTTACAATCGCCTAGAGTATTTGCTAATGCAATGGCTCCATTTAGAAGTAATGAATCTGTATTAGGTAACATCGCTGTATCTTTAAATGACGTTACTGCAAAAATATCTGATTTAAAAAACTTTGGTCCCATGTTTAGAGACTTAAGTAAAAAAGAACGTGAAAAACAAATAGAAAAATTAGAAAACGAACACGTGCGGCTAGTCACTACGTTCGCTGATATAACTAACACGAATATAAAAAGAATAGATTTATTAAATTCTAATGAAAAGAAAACTTTACTTAATATAAATAAATCTAATTTACAAGATCAAGATCTAATAAATAAAACATTAAATGACAAGCGCCTTAATGATGGAACTAGAGATCAAAGAATAAAAGCTATAGAAAAAAGAATAAATAATAGAAATAAAAAAAAGCAAAACATATTAGATAAATATCCACCAGAGGTAGTTAATAAAAACTATAAAAACCAAGTGCAAACAATGCAGCAAATGGCGGACATGGTTACTAAAATGGGTGGGCCAACTATATCAATACAAGAGCTAACAAATGAAAAATATCAACAGGCTGTAAAAGAAGCAGAGTCTAAAAACCAAGAAATGTCTGAGTCTGAAATAGAAGCTCGTACATCTGAGTTAGAAGCTTTGTATGATGACTACACTAATATAATTGATAATTCAAAAAATAAAAAAGATGTAGAAGCTGCTAGAAGAAAAAGAGCAGAAATAACCAACGAGCTTGGTGTCGGTATAAATATTTTAAAAAGTAGTAGCGCTGGAGTTATGTCTCCTATTGTTGAAGATGGTAAAATTACTGGCATGAATATTTTAATTAATAAAGACGCAGTTGTAGATAATGGCATGTTTAATACCGGAGCGCATGAGTTTATCCATGCTACTTTTGCTAATACGCTAAAGGGTGATCCAGTTATGAGGCAGATACTAGGTAGTCAGCTTCAAAATATAATGGATGGTAAAGGTATTACGTTTAAGCCTGGTAAAAAACAAATATTTGAAAAGAAAATTTCACAATACAGGAAAAATCAACAAGGCGAAGAAATGCTAGCTGTATTGGCTGAAATGATTATAGGTGGTGACGCATCAATTAACAATAGTTTTGCTGAAAAAGCAACAGGTGTTTTCAGAAGGTTTTCTCAAAATGTTTTAGGTCATGATATTAAATTTGACGGGCCTCAAAGTTTAAAAAAGTTTTTAACTGATTTTAGTTATTCTTTTAAAAATAATAAGCCTAGTAAAGCTATAGCTAGAATGATAGCTGAAGGAGCTAACGGTAAAATATTTAAAGATGCTGAATTTAATCTTGGTGAAACATTAGAATACAATAAAATTTTAAAAAAAGAATTACAAGAAGCTGACGCTAGAAAAGATAAAGCGTCTAGAGATTTAATTGATAAATACACAATAGATGATGCTGGAAACAAAAAATATAAAACTGTAGAAGAGTTTCAAAATTCTCCAGACGTTTGGAATGCCTATAAAGACATTCAAAATAGTAGACTTATTAAAAACTTAATACTTCAAGGCACAAAAGACCTTGGTATAAATACTATTGAAGAAGCTGAGACTTATTATAGAAATGTTCTTAATAAAGTTTTAAATGAAAAATATAAATCTGGCCCTACCCAAAACTATACAAATTTAAAAGATGAAATACTAGAAAAAAGAAAAAATAAAGAAATAACGGCTAAAGAAACTGTAGAGTTAATAAATAAGTTAAATTCTGGAATACATCCTTTTAATAATAATAAAATTCAAATTAAAACAAGAGGTTTCGATGCCACCGACGGTACTGGTAGTATATTTGGTTTTATAACTGGAGTTGCTATA
>TARA_R100001440_G_scaffold25859_4_pt1 | contig 15260 bp, 1 predicted proteins | sample TARA_R100001440 | Tara Oceans TARA_R100001440 (sample SAMEA2622112) | marine metagenome | biome: marine biome (ENVO:00000447); feature: surface water layer (ENVO:00002042); material: "saline water (ENVO:00002010), including plankton (ENVO:xxxxxxxx)" | depth 5 m
GGTGATGGATGGTCTATGATCAACATAAATCATATTTCCAGAATATTTGTCAATTTCTGGATTAGAGACTCCCTTAGTAAATGATTGACCAAGGTAATAGGTTCTATTATTTAGATTAGTAGATAGACCAGAAAATACGGTGCTTATTGATAGGTTAGAAGTACCACCAACAATTGTCACATTACCACCTACATCTGGATCTGCAGTAAATCTGTTTGTATTATATCCTTTAGTGGCAAAAGTTGGTGTTAATGATGTACTAATACCAGTTGATCCTGCAGTGGCAAAACCTGCTACTGTTCTATCTTGCCAATATTTTAAAACACCAGTTACTTGATCATAACTGATTACATATCCAAAAGCAGTAACACCAGTTCCGACAGTTTGTTGCACTAAACTATCAGGAGTAAATGTAACAGAACTATATCCAGTTCCTGCTAGTCTTAATGCGTAAACAGCACTTGCTTTATTTAATGTTAAAATTTCGTTAGAATTAAACGCTTTTGGATTTTCCAAAATACCTATTCTTGCAAATTGGTTTCCTGTAATAAAATCAGGGTTTTCATCATCATTTTCAACTCTTGCATAAAGTAGAGCATTAGTAGCACCCAACTCTCTGTAAATATCAGCACCATGACCGCCAGGTGGTGGGATAATGACATCTAATTGTGGTGGAGTTGTGGGTGTTGGAACTGATCCAGCAGCTAAGTCAACATTACCATATGAATACCCAAATCCCTCATTTGAAACTGTAACACTTTCTATTTGGGAATCATTATTAACAACAACTGTACATTCTGCGTCAAATCCGTCTCCTTTAATTGGAACTCTGGTATATGTTTGGTTAGCGGTTCCTATACCAGTTCCTCTATTTTTAACTACGACAATTTTAATTCCACCATCAGTAGCGTTTTCTTTAACGGCCGCATCTGCAGCGTTATCACCCCAATTGGAGGGAACTGGCATAAAATCAGTTGCATCAAACTTAATTAAATCTGCAGGTTTAATAGTATACAAATATTTCCATATGTAACCATCTCCAGAAGTACCAGGTGTTCTTGGTTCTAAATCGGTAAAAATTGGTTCATCTAAAGAGGGTTTACCGTCAGGTGTTTCTGGTGTTGTACCATTTTGTAAGCATATGTAAACTCTGAAATCACTATTAACAACAAAATAATTTGCAGTGTATAGAGATGTTCCACCAGAATTTGGTGGTGCATTAGAAATACTATAATCATGCCTGTAAAAATCATATGTAGTTCCAGAACGCCAATTCAATTTTGGAACTATTTGTTTTACATCAGCAGAGGTTATTCTTTTTACAGCCAACATACTATCATGATAATCATTCATATTATCAAAATTATCAACAGGTGCTGGAGGACTTGAATCCCAATCACTTTGATATGCTGTTGGATTAGGTAAACCTATGAACGCATAATAAGAATTATCCGAAGTGGATACACCAGCAACGAAATTCTTTGCATTTAATATTCTTATTTGATCAGTTATAATTGCTGACATGAACTTGTGTTACACTTTTTTTATTTATTTAGACAACAAATGTTATTCTTCAGGAACAACAAAGTTTTCTGCTTTAATGAAAGCCTTTCTTTTAATTTGCGGCCCTGTCTTAATACCAGAGATGCCATTAAAAGTATTGACAGTGTATGCCTCTGCCAATTGCCTATCTCTTAGTTGCATTCGACCCCAACTATAATTAGCAACAAATGAGGAGGATATTCCTTGACCTAATGTGGCATAACCAACGGTATTTTGTATACCATTCCAATTATCAATCCTAACAAATACTCTGGTTGCCACCTCTTTTTTGTTAGTTCCAAATCCAACAGTGGTTATTCCGACATGATGTGCTACTTCGTATATACCATCTATAGTATGGGTTCCAACACCAACTGTTGTAACACCAGTTCTAGAAAGTGCAGTTATACCAGATACAACGGATCCAACATTAGAATCTCTGACTGTAAAGATATATCCAGTTTGTAATCCGCTTCTAACTATAGAGTTAGGACTATTGACACTATTATCTCTTAATTGAGAATCTGGAGGAATAAAGAGATCAAAGACTAATGCCGTTCCAATTCCTGATCCAAATATACCAGTGCCATTTGCATCAGATATATTTGAACATATACCAACCCCACTTATTACACCAAAATCACCCTCATATAGATCGACATCATTTTCCTCTCTAATATATGTGGGTGGTGCAATTAAAACTACAGGAGGTGCAGCAGAAGTGTAACCAGATCCAACAATTCCAGAGTTAATTCCTACTGTGATTGATGATATGGATCCGTTAGTGACTGTTGCAGTCGCAATTGCAGTCGCAGTGGTTCCAATACCTATGAATGGTGTTCCACCAATACTTATAGGTTGTTGTATTCTAACTTCAGGAACAGAAGTATATCCATCACCAGCCTCTGTAATTGAAAAATGTTGTATGGTGTTCGCAATTGAAACTATTGCTGTTGCAGCAGCACCAGTTATAAATTCAAATTCACTACTTGCATTTACTATTTCAATAGCATTTTGGAAACTTCTGTCTATAGCGTTTTCATTTTTGGGATTGAAAAATGGTTTACAACTATCAGTGAAGAATACTGTTTGCCCGATTGCGATTGATTGCGTCAAATAAGTTGTTGGGAATAATTTTGGTTCATATATCGGTCTATCTTTACGAACTATTTTACCATCTATAAATCTATCTTCAAGTTGCCTATACCACTTAACAGGTCTAACCTCAGTATCATCATCACCTATACCAACTCCATAATATTGATTAGTTTCAACCCTATCTATCGATAGCAGATCGTGAACTGCCCTAGGAAATTCCACAAATGTTCTTGTGTTATATGCAGGGCCAAATTTAACTTGTAAATCATCACCGACTTTAACAGTTTCCACAATATCTCTATCCTGTACGTCCTCACCACCAGTTCCTCTATAGAAGAACATTCTCATTACATCATCTTCATTTGGTGCTTCTGTAAATGTTATTGTTCCACCACCATCAAACTCATAACCCTCACCAGGAACTTGTAAGACATCATTTATAGTAAGAATGATAGTATTTTTTACATCAATACCTGAACCAGTTCTTGCTTGTATGGCAAATGATTCACCTCCAACAGTGAGTGGGAATGCTTTTCTTGATCCATTAAACAAACTAGAAAAATCATCAAGCATTTGAAGTTCACCCATAGTCCACATGTTAAATTCATCATGATGAACTTTTTGTACTGTTAATTTAAATGGTTTGAATAAATGTGCGTCTATAGGAATTGCATATGATTCATTAGGTGCACTTGCAAATGTAGGAACTGTTAATACATGAGAATTGCCATATCCATAACCTGTGTTAGTAATTTCAAAATCAATAACACGACCACCTGTGGTTGCAACACCAACTGTGATATTTGCTCTTGCTTGAGATCCACCAACACCAGGAGTTGATGTATTATCATACCAGAGAGGAATATCATGATATGGTAGTGGTTTATCAATTATTGCAATGAATGTTGATTGTCCAGTTCCCACAGAAGATGGGTTTTGAGTTCCTATACCTGGTATTGGATTTGTATTTGTTACAGCTATACTTACAACACGACCATTTAAAACTGCTGCAGTTCCAATGTTTTGAATAATTGGAGTTCCACCAGAAGTTGTTGTGGCCACGGAAACATTAACTACAGTTGCTATTCCAACTCCGCTAATTGAACTAAATGTTGCAGCGATGGCAGGGCCTGGTTTAACCCTATAACCAGATCCACTATTACCAATACTAACTGCAGTTGCAACACCAATATTATTGAAATGTATTGTAGCACCAGCACCAACTAAAGGTTGATACCCAAATCCTTCACTTGATGCAACTGATATAATAACACCTCCAACTGGAACAGTTGATCTCTGAACATCATTACCAACAGTCGAGGCGGTTCCTGTAAATGTTATTGATGTAATTCCAGCGACTTCAGACAATTCATAATCATTAACCTGACCAGCACCTTGTAATATTCCATTGACTAATACAATACCAAGGTTTGTAGCAATACCAGTTAAATTTTGTTTATCTGATTGAAGAGTAAATACAGAACTTCTACTTCCCTCAGTTACAATACCAGTAAACTGTTGAGATATATCATCTATAGCATAATTTCTGGAATATGCATCAAAGTTTCCACCCTTAATACCAGACCTATTAAATATTCTTCCACTAAAACTTGAAGTGGTTGTAATACCTGTAAAGTCTCTATCACTGGATGGAAGACCTGTGCTTCCAACACTTATTGGTCTACCACCTTTTGGTGCTTCAGCAAAATTAAGAGTGCTATCAACAATATTATAATTACCTGCCATTTTTTCAACTATATCATGATTAGAATGATTCAATAAATCAGTTCCCATCCAATTTCTATGAACTCTAATTGCACTACTAATACCTGCATTTTCTACTGCAATTACTTTCATCATTTCATTACCAACTTTAATTACGTCATTAGCAAAGAATGATGTAATTCCTGAAGTGAACATCACTGTTTGACCTTTAACAAAATCTACTCCGAGAGATGTAGTTACTCCAGTTCCCACTATGGGGCTTTGAATGATATTATCAATTGATATTAACGCTCTTGTGTTTTGATTTTTACTTATCAAACTATGCGAAGTTCCTACACCAACAGAGTTTAAATCTAAAGGAACTGCGATTGATCTTAAAGCATTTTGAGCTGTTGCTGCTAGTTTAACTAAACTATCACTAACTTTAATAATGAATACCGAAGAAGGAACAAAACTGACATTAGCAGGAGAGGTTGCATTTGTTATTGCAATTCCTATTGCATCTCCAGTACTTCCAATTCCTGTTGTTGTGCATCCAACTATTGGTTGTGCAATAGCATACTCAACTTCTTCACCAGTTACAAAGAAATGATTTGGAATACTGATTGTGTTATTAGTTAAATTTACGATATCAGTGCTAGATCCGTCAAAATCTTTTTTAAAGACTTGATTGGTTTCATTCAATATTGGGAAATTAGTTCTAGAACCAAAGAAAGTTCCTTCATATACATCAAATTTAGTTTGAATAGATCCAGATTGAAGTTCAATTTGATTAGGATTATTATCCTCAACAACTTTAAGAGCGTGTATGAATGTTTTAACTTCTACAGCTGTATTTGCATTTGGAGTATATTTTATTTCAGTAAAACAACCTGTTGGGTCTTTTGCACCACTAATGGTTCCTATACCAGTTGCATTTGCATTGACACCTGCTCCAGTGACGATATTTCCATATTCTGTCATGAATACACGACTATCATCATCAACCATCATTATTTCTGCAAACTCATATCTATCGTTTGTAGTATCCTTGACTTGAACTATAGCATATGCTGCATCAAATTCTTCACCATAACTACCAATACCTGTCGCACTAGGTGATCCTGCTGCAGCGATTGTTGTTGATTTTGCTATTAGTGATGCATTTTTTAAACCAACTGTTCCTACACCTGTATATGCTTCAGAGGATATTCCTATCGTAATAGAGTTTATAAAGGCAGTTTTAATACCAGCGTTTGGTGTGAATCCAATTTGTATTTGAGCAGTAGTTCCAAGACCAACAATATGTGGTCTAAATGTTCCTAACGGTTCTGCAGCAAGACCATCTCTTCTATTATGAATAGTTAATTGTCCATATTGTTCAAATGCAACAGTAGAACCTAAACCTACTGGACTTTGATGCATAACCATGCTTAATTCATTATACTCTACTGTTCCCTCACTTGTTGCAATTGCAACAATTGTTTTAGCGGATCTAGGAGAATGCATTTCAAATGGTGCTTTATTCCCACTACTTGGAGTTCCTGTTGTAGATGCTGTTCCTACGGTAGCCACAATGACCTCTCCGCCACCATGAGCAGATCCACCTAATGTTGTAGCAGCACCAATATGAACAAGTGCTCCTACTGGATTTGATCCCGATCCTATACTGGTGGATATACCAGCAGTTAATGAAGTCGTAAGACCAAGTTCATTTAAGTTATATGATAGTGTTGTTACATTATAATTGTTAAATTCACTCTTAGTTGGGAAAAATCTAAGAACAGCCTCATTACCATCAACTTCAGTATCCATAGATCCTAGATCTCTCACCGTATCTACAGAACCATATTGATTAATCATTGATTGACCACTAATAGGATCAAATAACGCATTAACCATCATTATCTGTCTCTCACCCTCAAATAATCTATCTTTCACATACACCATAAATCTATTTTCTTTATTTCCAGTTATAGAGAATCTACCCACTTCTGAGAATGGTGTTGTTCTTGGTAAATCATTAAAATCACTACTAATATTATCAATTGTAAGAACTCTGTTACCAACTGACTCTGCATAATCGATTAAAATACGATTTTGGAATGTAATTTCATCAGAGAGATTACCATCAGCAGGAGATCTTGATTTTAAATTCTCTGTAACTAAATCAAAATTATCAACTTCATGTAAACTTTCAAATCCTTGTAAATCAATAATACCAGTAATCGTTCCAGCTATTCCAACAACCATTGCTGATTTTTGAGCAACTGGTAAATTTGATTCAACTTGAAGATTACTAAATTTTTGGAATCCTGCAGTATGAGTTATAGTATTGACTATATCTTTCCATTTATCAAAAAATACTCTAGATTTAATTGCATATGAAAATCTTTGATAATATTCATTATCATGTGATACTTGAAGAACATTACTCAAAAATCCAGTTTCATATTCCCATCCATTATTAACCAAAGAGAAATAATCAACTAAGAAATTAGTGTCAAAAGTAAGAACTATTTCCGATACTATTCCTTTAGCACCTGTTACTGTAGATTCTATTAATTTTCCAACTTCAAAATCACTGGCAGCTTCTATTGTTAACCATTGACTTGCTTCATCATATTCCGCAACTAGACCAGAAACAGGGCCAACACTAGTTTCTGAAACTAACGTTTCTTTTGTGTTAAAAGTATTTCTTTGTAATATAGGGGCAAATTGTGGGAAATCTCTTTCTTTTACTAATATTGCAGATGATAAATTAATATTAAAATTACCAGGTACTTCACCACTTGGAACTAAACCACTCATACTATAAGTAACAATACCAATATTACCTAAATTTTGATGAACTTGTGTAACTTCAAATGTGCGATAAGCGTAGTTTAGTGAGTCGAATCCTTTACCTGTAGATCCCACTCCTACACTAGCATTTTCAACCAAAACTCTATCACCAACCTCAATTGGGAAATTTTCTGCGAGACTGTAAGTTGATTTTAAAGTTGCTGCAACAGTTTCTGTAGATGCATCGTAAACAAGATTTGTTACCCGAATACCATTGGGATTATTAACAGGAACAATGAAAGGGGTCACATTAGATAAACCAAAAGTATTTTCAATAATATCAACATAACCAGGTCTATCGGGAGTTGTTAAATTATATGCTAAATCAACATCTTCATCCTTCACCCTTGTGATACCATCAAGAACAACCAAAGCTGGTGGGTGATTATATCCTCTACCATATGATGTAATTCCAACCTCTCTAAGACCAGATAGTGCGTCTATTTTAATTATTTGAGGAAGTTTTGATTGAGGTCTTAATGTGAAATCTGATGGATAATCAAAACCAATACTTTCTAATCTTGTAGTTTTAGGAACACCAATTGAAGTACTTGATGCTTCTAATATAGCACCAGTTCCTGTGTCAGATGTGACGGTTGAAACACCAGGTAATCTAGTGTATCCCCTTCCCTTCTCTGCTAAAACAATAGATGCTATTGGCCCATATGCAGTTTTAGATGTAGTATCATAAACTATTGAGGTCGTATCTGAATTAACATAAGATGATTCTTCGGGAAATGTGTCTAAATCATAAGTAAATGTATTTGTAGAATTTGCAATTACATTAAACTGCCCTGCAAAAAGACTATCCTTAAATGATATTGAGTTGTTTCCTAAAATTTCTTTATCTAAAACTAATTCTTTATTTACATCAGGATTATCCGTAGAGGTATTAGCAACTAAATTGTAATAAAGTATTTTTGGAGTATGTTGATTATATGTCAATACAAGTTTACCATCAATACCTACAGTTCCAGTTCTAGTTACATTAAATGTGGATGATTTTTCATTTGAAGTATATTCGTGAATAAAATTATAATCAGTATAAAGTTCTAAATCAAAAGCAGGTAAAGTATCAGCAACTTTAGTAAATGATAAAGAAGAATCTGATAAATCAAACGTTACTGTTCCATTTTTATAAAATTCTAAAGGTGGGTTGACTAAATTTAATGTTCCAGCAGCTCCCACTGATGACACATCTAAATTAACAAACACTGGTCTAGATTGTCTTGTCTGGAATCTACTACCACATAATTTAATTACATTTTTATCAATTACATACACAAAATATTCTTCTTGATCAACTAATCCACCAACAGGGGTGTTTGCGGTGTGAACCACTCTCTGACCAGTAACCATTCTATGATCGGTTATTCTGATTGTATTTGGATTACCATCTAAAGTTCCTGATGTATTAACACCAGCAACTGTAAAGTCTAAAGTTCTAGCAATTAATTTTCTATTTTCTTTATTATACTTAATAGGAACTGTGGTTGTTATTCCAGCATCAACAGTTAAGAAAACTCTATCATTATTTTTTAATCCATGACTATTACCAACTGAAACTGTTGCTAGATTTTTATTAGCAGTTCCTTTTACAGTACTGTCATAACTTATTCTGAGACTATGATATCTACCAGTTCCAATTCCAGTAAAATATACCAAACCTTGATTTCTGAGAGTGTTTCCTACACCAACAAAGACATCCTCTGGATCTGCACCACCACCAGCTGTTGCTAAACCAACTCTAACTGTAGATAATCCAACTAAATCATCACTTAATTTAACTAAGAATAAAGGAACGTTTTCTAGAAGATTCGCTGATTGAACATTTAAATTAGCATTAGCACGACTAGTTGAAATCCCAATAGAGTTACCTGTATTTTTATGATAAGTTACAACATCTCCAGTTTTAAATTTATGATTAGGTAAAAATATTGATCTACTTGGTATGAATATTGAACTTCTACCTCCAGCAGGGTTTGAAATGAATACTGTTGTTCCTATACCAGGCCCAGCAGATGCTGCCACACCGAGAGACTCTGCAGGGTCAAAATAATATTCAAAATTAATTCTATTATCAAATTCCGTTGTAAAACCAACATCTATTCTAAATTTTCTAGGATCTTCTATTATTGGTGTCCTTATAGTATGACTAGCTCCGATTACTCCATCTTCTAAATTATTTTGATTTCTTAAAACTCTTATTCTAGAATTAGCAGCATCAATATTTAATAATTTAACCTCTTCTTGTCTTGTTCCAATTCCAACTTTAAGAATGTCATTCTCTCTTAAATTGAGATTGTTGAGATTATCATTAGGAAGAGGTAATCTACCTTGTACAGTGAAAAATGTAACCAACCCAGTTGCTGCTACTGATCCTATACCCTCGGAAACTATAAGTTTTGCTGAAGAGATGCCAATATTATATGATTTCCCATCTAATTTAGAACTAGTCGTTGATAAACCAGATACAGAAATTTTACTAAGGTTAGACAACCCTATAGGAGTTGTATGAACACCTACAAACGTATTTGTCTCGTTAGCAGGATAGAATTCTATATTGTTTAAAATTACGTTAGTTACCGCAATAGTTCCAATACCAGGCCCTCTTACTCTTGATACTTTTGCAACAGTTTCAAAGTTTTCAGCAACTGCTTCTTCAAAAACAAGTTTATCACCTACTTGGTAAGACGATCCACCAGTTACAATACCAATCTTATCAACAGCTCCCTCAGATGCATAAACAATAGTTCCCTCTTGAGTTACTGATTTATGTGATTGACTTACATAATTATAAAAACTATCATCTTGAAGTAATTCGTAAGGTTCAGTATTTCTTACCCAACTAGTTTGATTGAGATTAATTTCATCTTGATTATTTTTAGATTGATAATTAAATTGATTTGGTTGAGCATGAAAATTATCACCTAGTAAATATGGGAATTTTGGTTTTTTAAAGTTATTGAATGGATCAGTTGAATCCGATGTTACTGTAGATTCAAAAGTTGCATAATACGCATATATTCCATTTGGATATTCTGGAGTTACACCATATCTTCCATTGTTTTCATCAAGGAAAGATTCATCAGTGCTACTATTCCAAGTAAAATCTTCTAAGAAAAATTCTTGTGGGAATACACTAGTTGGTGGTCTATTTTCTTTTAAATCTATAGAGTAACCAGATTTTAATTGAGTTACAGATCCACCAGTGCTTTTTTCAAATCCATAAGGGCCATAGATCGGCAATCCATCATATGCCCAACCAATAATAGGAGAATGCTGTGTTTTGTCCTCTTCAGTCGCACCATTAAGTAAAGTTAAATCTCTACTACCATATAAAGGATCACCATTAGAATCATTTTGATATACAATTTTTCTCAGTCCTCTCGGTGCATATGCATGAGATATTTGTAATTCACGACTAATTTGTGTTGGTTTGTCTATGAATGTATCAGAATCATCTATATTTGCGAAATTTTTTCTAACTTCGTTTACTTGCCATGTTTTAAGGTTTGAGTTGAATATACCAAACTCACCCGCAGATATGACATTTAATGAAGTTGTAGATGCACCATATCCAATACCAGGTTTAGCTATTCTAATAGATCTAAGTTGACCGTTAACTATTTCTGGAACTAGTTCTGCACCAGTTCCCACACCTGTAATTGAAATACTTGGAGGTGTATTATATGATTGACCTCTATTTTGAATTGCAACATCAATAATTTGCCCATTAGCAACAACGGGTAATAATTCACCACTTACCCCAGTATACATGTCAATTCTTGGTTGCCTATTAAAATTCAATATTTCAGAAGCACCGTATCCAACACCATTATTTGTTAAGTGGATTGATGTAATTTCACCCCTAAACAATGGTTGAGGTATACATTGAAAGTCTTTACCTTCTATGGGATCTATGCCAACAAGACCTTGCACTGTGACAACAATTGGATCATAATTAAAACTATGTGTTCCAAAACCTATTGATCTTAAATTTTGATATTGCTTTGTCCTAAAATAAAAATCTTTAGCAGTTGTTCCAACACCAACAGTTGATAATTTAAATGTATTTTCATCAACAACAAAAACATAGTATTTTTTATCACTTGCAAGCCCTTCAATGGCAGTTCCATCAGGATCAGCAGTATAAGTTATAATCTCACCTGTCTTATAATCATGATTATTAATTGTAATTCTATCAAGTGCAGTGTTAATTCCTGCTGGTTCACAAGTTTTTAATTTATTTTCATATCCCTCACCAGGATTTAATACGTTTATACTACCGACTTGTGATTTTCCATTAAAAGATCTAAATTGATGATTACCCTCACCAAATGCGGTAAATGCTATCGTATTAATACCAGCGACTGCTTCATTTAAGTTTCTGTGAAGTCTAATTGTTTTTCGTGGGAACCAAGTTTCTCCTGCATACCCTAAGAAAGTTGATATCGTTGTTATTCCAGTAGGAGTATCTGTATTAATATAGTATACTGCACCAGTGGTTAATCCAGTTAATGCCTTTTCTCCAAAAGTGTCATATATGACTTGTTCATGATTTCTAAATTTATGGTATGTTGAGAATCCAATATTATAGTTGCCCTCTGTATTAACTCCAGAAGAGTTTTTAACAATAGTGGTAGATATAGCAACTGTTTGAGATGTTGATCCAGCGTTAAATACCACTTGATGTGGAACAGTTACCATTTTACACTCTGCTGTAGCACCAGATCCATTTCCTCCACTTATTGATATTTTTGGAACATCAATAAAATCAAAGCCTGGATCTAAAACTCTTATCTCCTGCAAGATACCTCTAGTTGCCACAAAGCCAGTAGCACCAACTCCAGTAGCATCGTTAATTGCTAAAAATGGTGGATTTATAACGTCATAATTTCTTCCACCACCAGTTACGTCTATAGATTTAATATCACCATAATAACAAATATCTGGCGACTTATAACTTAATATTTCAACTCCATTAATTAAAATTCCATTGTACCCAATTTTAGTTGGATATTTTTTACCATCATAAACAGGCATATCAATTTCTCTAAACAGTTTTTGTGGTAAAACTTGTTTTTTATGAAATTCATATTTTTCAAAAGTATTACTTGTAATTGTAGTGGTAACAGTTGATTCAGATACTTTTTGATAGATCTCATTAAATAGATTTGATCTAGATTTTGCTAATTTTATATTGTTCTTATCAACCCTTTCTACAAAGTATAATCCCTCTGAAAATAGAAAACTATCGATTGTTCCATCAGATTGTTTTTGTGGAGTGTAATAAATTGCATCACCACTGAAGAAATTATGATCATTGTCACCAGTTGTGATAGGAAGAATTATTTGTCCACCTTCAAAAGTTCCAGATAAACTAATTTTCTGTGTGCTTGGATTTAATCTATGATTTGGCCCATATGTTGGTAATGAATTTGATGCAATTAAATTTTTAAGTTTAGAAAGTGTGTGAGCATATCCTACTTCCTCCATGTACACATTCTGCACGTTAGCAGTGTAATCATTCAAATGTTGTTGATTATTGTCTACGCCACTCGCATTGGAATTTGGTTTTGCAAGAGTTTTTGTTACAGCAACAATAGCAGAGAGATTATTAATCGTTGATCCCTGCATTCTAAATTTAACATTACTTAAAACGTCAGTGACATTATATGATCCATCTAAAGTGAGATTATTTGTTTGAACTGTTACTGCATCATTTAATCTTATTCTGTGAAAGTCTTTTGTAACTACTTCATATGTTGGGCCAGAGGCATCCTGTAATGTAATCGAATCTATATTATATTTTGGTTGAACATTAAATATCCAGTTGTTTGATTTAAAATCATCTATATTAGCAACCTTTCCTAAAGACTTTAATTTTATTTTTGCATCTTTTCTTTGATAAAAAGTATCAGGTAATTCAATACCACTTAACACACCTGTTATACGACACCGTATGCCGTCTGTAGTGACCCCTGCAGTGCTGTTTGCTTGCCCCAAGGCATAAACATAGGTATTCTGTCTAATTGATGTAGCATCGCTTATTGTAGTGGTTATACCACTTGTGCTTATTCCTAAAAATTGTGTTATATTTGTTCCAGAATATGTACAAACTCCAACTGTTCCATTTTGATATACGAAGGTCAATGCTCCTTTATCTGGAAATCCTATTGTCGAATCAACATCAATAAATGTCTGAGCTGCTCCAACTCTACCGATATTTTTAGAATTTGCATGAATTCCGAAATTACCATATAACAATTCATCTGAACTACCTGTTCCAAATGAAGCATCTATACTAACTTTGTAATATGTCTCTGTTAATAAACCAACTCTAACCCTCTCAACCATTGATACTGGGCCATAAGCTCTAGATAAATTTTCAAATTCATCTTGAAATAAAGTTTTATTTTCGAGATCCATAGGATCTCCTTGTATTGCCTCAACTATTATATCGCGAGTTTTTCTGTAATTTGCATCTGAAGGAGCGATAACATAGTCAGCAGGTCTTACAATATCTACATTTTCATTAAATAATGCTTTGAATAATATTTTAAATGATTCGTCAGTTCCTCTTGAATTATAAAAATCTTTTGAATGTCTTATAAATTGTGGTTGATTTAACGCAGGATTTAAATCTCTTTGAAAACCTGGTAAAAATTGTTTTTTAGATTTCTTTAAAAATTCTTTTAAGAATAAAGCACTTAAATTTTCAACTTGTCCACCACTTGTTCCTACACCAACAGCATGATTACCTGCTTTTGATGTTGAAAAAAGAAATTCCTCTGGTTCATCGGGGTTACTAAATGATGTGATACCACTAAATCCACGAATACATCCAGTAAATGAGTTTGTTGTTAACCCAGTATATGTAATGATCTCATCATTTATCTTTAACAATCCATAGTTCTCAGGGAATCCAGTGGTATCTTCGACAGAAATAGTTTGGTCAAACTGAGTGACAGCACTTGATAGGGTTGTAAATCCAACTAAAGTTCCAGATTTGTTTAATTGTATGTAAGAATCTAAATTATTGATTATATCAATCGGGCCACCTTGATACTCTTGACCCTGATAGTAAGCACTTAAAAATTCACCAATTAAAGGATTATCATCCTTAACATAAGAAGGAAGTTGATCTTTTACAACTTTATTAATTTGAACTCTTTTTTCTGCCATATGATTATCTTACAAGTTTTTTTGTCTTATAACTTGGTGTAACAGTGTATGTTGAACCAGACGGATCTGTTCCAGAAGCAATTTCATCAACAATCATTTCTACGTTACTAATATCTAGTTGTAAATAAAGATCCTGTAATCCAATAACATCATTTGAAAATGGACAAACGGAAATTTCCAGAATTTGTTGAGCATCTTTTGTCTTTCCTGCTACGATATTAATAGGATTAAGTGTCATTCTACCAGTTGTATAGTTGACAAGACCCACATTTTGCCTCTCAATGAGTGGAGTTGTTGAACCAGGTGCATCTAATGAGAATAATCCAAGAGATCCTGTCTCTCCATCACCACTCGGCATGTCATATAAGTAAACTTCATTGCTAATATCCAATACTCTAAAGGCAGAAGACCTAATATTAAACCCATCTGTGTATCTAATATCGAATCTATTACCAAAATCAATAGCATATTCAGCAAATTGATTCAAAGCTAACCTCAAATCACGCCTCATTTCTACAGTTGTGATGTTAGAAGTGATAGATTCGTGACTTTGATCAATAATTTTCAAGAATTTACTATATTTGAACCTTGCTCCATACTTATTTAACTCTGCAGATGCAGCTAATTTGTTAATATTGTTCAAAATTACCGATGAAACCGTCGGAGCATTAGGTGCAAGACTCGTATTATAGTAAACTTTGCTCTCAGTCTCAAGAAAGAGATACTTGAGATCAAGAATTTCGGGAACAATTCCAGCCACAGAGTATTTTCTAAGGTCTCTTTTGATATTTTCCTTAATTGCATTGGGAACAAAGTCTCCAGTTCGTGGTTTTATGCTTATAAACACCTTTCCATACTGTGGAGGAACCAATTCTTCACCACCA
>TARA_R100001440_G_scaffold1091_5_pt1 | contig 15163 bp, 12 predicted proteins | sample TARA_R100001440 | Tara Oceans TARA_R100001440 (sample SAMEA2622112) | marine metagenome | biome: marine biome (ENVO:00000447); feature: surface water layer (ENVO:00002042); material: "saline water (ENVO:00002010), including plankton (ENVO:xxxxxxxx)" | depth 5 m
GCATTAGTGCCTGGCACTATTATTCCTGTTGCTCCAGGATCAAGAGGTTTACAACCTATACAGGGTGCTGGTAGATTTGATGTAGCACAATTAGTATTAGAAGATATGAGAAACAATATTAGAAAAGCATTATATATGGATACACTTGGTCCAACTAGAGGTACACCTATGTCAGCTACAGAGGTTGCAGAAAGAATGGCAGATCTTTCTAGGCAAATAGGATCATCATTTGGTAGACTACAATCAGAGTTTATACAACCATTGATTAAAAGAGTAATATATATTTTAAAAAAACAAGGAAGAATACAAATACCTAGTATAGACAATAAAGAAATAAAGATTATTCCAGAATCACCACTATCAAGGGCGCAGAATGAACAAGATATTGCTGATGTAAATAGATTTAATGCTACTTTAGGTCAAACATTCGGGCCAGAAGTGCTAAACTTAATAGTAAAACAAGAAGAAGTAGCTAGATATTTAGCTGAAAAAATGAATTTACCAGAAAAAATAATTCGTGATGCAGCTGAACAACAACAAGTAATGCAACAGATGGCACAACTACAACAAATGCAACAAATGCAAGGAGGACAAGGTGGCTTGGGAGCAGATACGCAACAAACCTGAGGGTTTTTATCATTCTATAGATGGATTTACTAGATCTAAAGCAGCAGAAATAGAATTAAATGCTGATATTGCTGCACTTTTTAAAACAGAGTTAGGAAAAAAGGTTTTAAATTACTTAAAATCTATTACAGTAGATGCTGTAGCTGGTAGAGATATTACAAATGACCAGCTTAGACACTTAGAAGGAATGAGATATTTATATTTTATTTTAAAAAAAAGAATAGACACACATAAGGAGAGTTAATGTCAGAAGAAACAACACAAAGTGAAACACAAGAACCAGTACAAGCTACAGAAAATACAGAAACATCTGTAGATAGACCTGAATATGTACCTGAAAAGTTTTGGGATACAGATAGAAATGAAATTAAAGTAGAAGAATTATCTGCATCATACAATTCTCTTGAAAAAAAGTTAGGCATGAGAACAGATGAGCTTTCTAAACAAATACGAACAGACATAGAACAAGAATCAAAAACAGCTGTACCTGAAAAGTATGAAATAGTTATGCCAGAGATACCAAAAGAAATAAATGTAGAAGTTAATGAAGAACAAGAACTTTTAAAAGAATGGTCTAATATTTGTAGAGAAAATCATTTATCACAAGATGTATTTAATAGAGGTGTTAATGCTTTTGTAAATAATGAAATAGCTGGACTACCAGATTTGAAAGCTGAAATGGAAATACTCGGCGATAATGCTAAGTCTAGATTAGAAGCAGCAGAGTTATGGACTAAGAAATATTTATCTAATGAAGCATATGATACTATGAGCAAGTTAGCATCTACGGCAGATGGAGTAAAAGCTATAGAAGAAATAATGAATATTACAAAAAGCAAACCCTTACCCAATGCTAATACAGTTGTAGATGCAGAGTTAGATGAAACAGATTTAAGATCTATGATGAATGATCCTAGATACTATGATCCTTCAAAAAGAGATGAAGCATATTATAACAAAGTAACTAAGCTATACGAAAAAAAGTATGGCTAAAAATAAAGATTTTCCTTTTAAAAAGTATATTTTTAAATGGGAAGATCCTACTGGTCATAGTGAATGGATGTCAAAAAATGACATGGATACAGTAAAACCAGCTATAATTACTACTGAAGCGTATCTTTATTCTAAAAATAAAAGCTATGTTAAGACATTTTCATCATATATAGAAGAATCTGATGGCTCATATACTTTTGGAGATGTCAATGTTTTTATTGCTTCTGGTCTTGTAAAGATGACAAAAATATAATATATCTCAGATAACAAGCCGAAATAAACTGGAAGATGCCCAGTTGGACAACATAACAAAGTTTATAACGACAACTTGGATTTAGAACAATACGAAAGGATAAACAATGACAGCGACTATAGATCAAGCCTTTATAAAGCAGTTCGAAGCAGAAGTGCATATGGCTTATCAACGAATGGGCAGTAAGCTCAAGAACATGGTCCGTAATGTCAGTAATGTAAAAGGAAGTACTGTTCAGTTTCAAAAAGTAGCAAAAGGTTCTGCTTCAACTAAAGCAAGACACGCTGAGGTTGTCGCTATGAACTCTGTACACTCTAATGTAACTGCAACATTAAACGACTTTTATGCTGCTGATTATGTGGATCGTTTAGACGAACTAAAAGTAAACATTGATGAGAGAAACATTGTTGCACAAAATGCAGCATATGCTCTTGGTAGAAAAACCGATTCTATCATCACTGATACATTTGATGCTAACGCAACTGCATTAGCACATAACTCAGCTGGATCAACAACTGGTATGAACTTAGACAAAGCACAGAATGTGTTTGAGATCTTCCAAGAAAATGATGTTCCAGATGATGGTCAAAGGTATTGGATTGTTGGTGGAAAACAATGGTCAGACCTTCTAGACATAGATCAGTTTTCAAGAGCTGAATATGTTGGTGAAGCAGACTTACCATTTGGCGGCACATTAACTGCCAAAAGATGGATTACTTTCATGTGGATGGCATTTAGTGGCTTACACAAGGATGGATCAAACGATAGATTCACACTTGCTTTCCATAAATCATCTCTAGGATTAGGTGTAGGTTCTGATGTAAGAACAGAAGTAAACTACATACCTGAAAAGGTAGCACACCTAACAACATCATATATGTCAATGGGTGCAGTACTTATTGATGGTGATGGTGTAAGAATCCAGAAATGTAGGGAGGCATAATCATGGCATACGAAACAACTAATCCTGTGAAAAAGATATCTCAAATGGGAGATTCTAATTCACTTTGGTATTATACTGATGGTGATGCTATTGGTACTATTGATGACAATGAATACTTTTTAGCATCTACTGGTGACCTTAATGCTGGTGATGTAATCATTGTTAATAGTGGTGGCTCAAACGCAGTTGTAGATATTTTAATTGTAACTACAGCTAGTGCTACACAAGTAAGAACTGCCTTATTATCATAATGTGAATGGGGGGTTTTATACCCCCCTCTCTATAAATGGCAGATACCAAAGTAGATATATGTGCAAGAGCTATCATAATGATCGGAGCTTCTCCGATATCATCTTTTGATGATGGTTCTACAGAAGCCTTAGTAGCTTCTAATATGTATGAAAACATACTGAAGTCTTGTTTATCAAGACATAGATGGAAATTTGCTACAGAACAAAAACAACTTTCTTTATTAGCTGATACACCAACTGGACGATATGAGTTTGCTTATCAGTTACCAGCAAGTCCTGAACTATTAGTTTTGAATACAATTACTGTAAATGATAACCCAATACAATATGCTAGATATGGAGATAAGATATTTGTTAATAGTTATGGATCTACCAATACACTTATAGCAGATTATATATTTAGACAAGTAGAAGCAGAGTTTCCTGAATATTTTAAATTAGCTTTACAATATAAATTAGCAGCAATATTTGCTGGATCTGTAGCTAGAGATGCACAGATGATACAACAGTTTGAAACACTTGGTGAAAACCAAATGAGAATAGCAAAGAACATAGATAGTCAAGAAGTTACAAATAGTGTTCTAAACACAAAAAGGTTTATACAGGATAGATTAACTACTGGAGGATATTAATGGCTAATGTTCTCAGAACTGTATATACCAACTTTTCAAGTGGTGAACTTAATCCATTATTAAATGCACGAACTGATGCTTCAGCATATTTTAATGGAGCAAAGACATTAAGAAATTGGTATCTATTAGATGAAGGTGGATTAATGCGTAGACCTGGAACTACATTTAAAGCACAGTTACCAGGTGAATCAAGAATACTACCTTTTATATTTTCAAATGATGAGATGGCAGTATTTGCTTTATCTAATAATAGATTAGATGTATTTGATAGTACTGGTGCAAGTGTACAATCAAACATTACAAGTAATTGTAATTGGACTACAGCACAGTTATTTGAACTAAACTATGCACAGTTTGGTGATACAGTATTTATAGTTCATAGAAATAATCCAATAGTAAAAATAGTTAGAACATCTGCATCTAATTTTTCTGTAAGTTTATTTGAGTTTGAAGAAGATGAAACTGTATCTGTTGGAGGAGTAAACAAAACAACACAACCATTTTTTAAATATGCAGATTCAAGTATATCAGTTACTTTGTCTGCTCATGCAACTGGAACAGGAAGAACATTAACAGCTAGTTCTGGTTATTTTACAAGTGCATATGTAGGAACATATTTATTAGTAAATAATAAACAAGTTAAAGTAACAGGCTTTACAAGTGCCACAGAGATAACAGTTACAGTTATAGAAGATGCAGTAAGTAATGGTCCACACTTTGTCTGGGCAGAACAACTTATATCATCTATTAAAGGTTTTCCACAAGCAGTAACATTCCATGATAACAGATTATATTTTGGTGGTATCAAAGATAAACCAGCAGCAGTTATAGGATCTGTAGTAGGAGAATATTTTAATTTTGATATAGGTTCAGGAAATGCTAGTGATGCAATAGATGTAACAATAACAGCTGATAGAATAAATGAAATAAGACATTTAGTATCTTCAAGAAACTTACAAGTATTTACTGATGGAGGAGAGTTTTTTGTTCCAACATCTACAGATACATCAGCAGTAACACCATCAAATATAGTTTTTATGAGGCAAACTCCATATGGATGTAATAGAGCAAGACCAGTAATATTTGATGGAGCAACTTTATATGCACAAAAAAATGGTAAAGCTGTAAGAGAATATCTTTTTTCAGATGTAGAATCTGCATATGCCTCTACATCTATTTCTATATTAGCATCACAAGTAATTGATAATCCTGTAGACATGACAATGATTACAGGAACATCTACAAGACCAGAGCAGTTTGCATTTTTTACAAATACAAATGGCACATTAGCTTTATTTCATAGCATTAGATCAGAAAAAATAGCTGGGTGGACAGCATGGAGTACTAGAGAGGGTGATAAATATACAAGTATTACAGCAGTAAATGAAAATTTATTTACAGTAGTAGAAAGATCTATTGGAGGTTCTACTATATATACTTTAGAAAAGTTTGCAGATGATGATTCATTAACATTAGATTGTTCTGGTGTAACTACATTAAATCAACAAGGTTCTCCTAAAGTAAATGGTGGAAGCCAATCAGGATCAACCCTGAATGTAGATGGATATACATCAGCACCTAATCCTAATGATATTATATCTATTGCAGGAAACAGTACAGAATACACTATACAAACAGTAAATGCTACAGCATCTGGATTTACTTTAGTATTGAACCAGGCCCTTGCTGCTACTCCGTCAGATAATGCTGTAATTACTATAGTACAAGGAAGATTACACAATACACCATCACACTTGACATCTACATCAGTATATGCTGTTGATGGTACTATGGCACTAGGAACATTTACTACATCAGGATCAGATACAATAACATTAAATGAAGCACATGCAGCTGGAGTAAATATAGGATTTGATTATACTCCTACATTAGAAACTATGCCAATAGATAAAGAAGTTCAAAATGGACCACTAACAGGAGAGTTTAAAAGAATATCTAGAGCAGTTATAGATGTATCTGAAACATTAAATGTTGCATTACAGGCATCAGATAAAACTGCAAAAAATTTAGTTATTAGACAAGTAGACTTTAATGTAGCTCAATCGGTGGCTAGTGTGACTGGTAAAAAAGAGTTTTATTTTTTAGGATATGATAGATCACCGACTGTGAAAGTTACACAAACAGAACCATTACCACTTAAATTATTAGGTATGGCTTTAGAGGTAGTATTTTAATGTCAGCTATTACACCAGCAACTATGTTTATGATCTCAGCTGGTATCAGTGCTACTGGTAGTTTGATGCAGTTAAATGCACAAAGAGCAGCAACTGCTGAAATGACTAGAAGATATGAACAAGAAGCAAAGGTTGCAGAGTTTGAAGGATTACAAGCAGAACTTGCAAGAAGAAGAGAAGTAGAACAAATACTAGCAAATAACAGAGCAGTAAAAGGTGCTAGTGGTGTAGGTGAGAGTAGAAGTTTTCTAGCTATACAACAAGATATTAGAAATGTATTAGATCAAGACTTATCTAATATATCATTCAATACAAAAAAAATTGTTACAAGTTATGACAGGGCTATTTACAATGAAAAATTAAATGCAAGATATTCTAATATTGGTGCATTAGTAGATGCGTCTACTACTATAGTAAATGGATGGCAATACCATGATATGTATAGACAAGATGGTGAAAAAACATTTGGACAAAAAATTATAGGATTTAAGAATAGGATTATGCGTGGTTAAAATACAAAAAATACAACCTACTACTACAGTATCACCATCATCTACAGCAGCAAGAATGGGTGTAGTAGATGTTGCTGTACCAAATATAAGTGGCATAACACAACCAATATCTGATTCACTAAACACATTTGGTGAAGCACAAGCAAAACTTTATGATGCAAATTGGATGAATGATTACGAATATAATACTGGTATGTGGTTGAATAACAAAGTCAATGAAACTTTATTATCAGGAGAAAATCCAAACTTAGAACAATTTACAACTGAATCTTATGCTTACAATGAAAGCATATTATCAAATGCTCCTGAAAGATTAAAGATAGCAGCTGATGGATGGTTTCAACAAAAATTTATAACAAGTTTTGAAATACTTAGAGAACAAAGTAACAACATTACTTATTCTGAAAACAGAAACAAATTTGATATTTGGTATAATAATATCGGTATAGATGCTGAATTAGAATATATGAACATAGCTAGATCAGCTAGTAATCCAGTAGTAGCTATGGATATGATACACGAGTATAATGGTACTGTACTTACAAAGTTACTAGGATCTCTTAAATCAAGATATGAAGCATTAGAGCCTTTTAGTCAAGGTGCTATGAATAGTGCAGACTTAAAAGTTAAAGAATTACAAATATTAAAACAATTAGAAACAAGTAGAATAAATGCAATTACAGCTGCATTTTATCAAAATGTAAATGTACAAGATCCAGAAGAAATGGCAGCAGCTAATTTAGCTCATGCTAATTTTCAGAATGATTATATCTTAAATAAAAATAATGCTAGAGGTGTAAACTATGATGTCTTTACATCTGAAACTGGAGTGTCTGTTGGAGAAGATATAATGAATGAAGTTATCACACAGAACAATCAGTATGTAGCAAAGATACAAGGCAATAATTTAATAAAAAAAGCAGAACAAGATAGTAGTGAAGCTGTATCAAACTATAGTTTAGTTGAAGAAATTGAAACAAGTCTTTCTGATTTAAACTCTTTTAATGGTAAATATGACATCTTTATAACTAAAGAAGGACCAGCAGCTAGTTTTACAAGAACAATAACCTTTGATGAAATGAAAGCATATTTAACAAATCCTGATGGATTAAATTTAAAAATTACAGATGCAAAGATACAAAAGTTAGTTAGTCTTAACAATGCTAAATATAAAACAAGTCAAGTATTTTTTGAAAGTTTAGAAAATTTAATAGAAACACAGTTTCAAGATTCTGAAACAAGAATGAGTTTTGCATTAAATGAAAAACTATCTGATGATGAAATTACTCTTATGGGTGGTAAAGATAATATTATGGATAGTTATTATAATACAATATTTAAAAACTTTGGTTATCAAGACACTATTAATTTTTATGATAATGCAGACGAAGGAACTATGGAAACTATAGCAAAAGTTTTTCAATATGAAGAATACATACCAAAAGGTTATTCTGATTGGTTAAATAGCTTTGGACCAATACAGATATTACAAATGGAAACAGAAAATATCACAGAAATGATGAGCAATAGATTACCAACTTTTGAAGTTTTAACTGGTGGTGGTTATAGTAAACCAGAAGGTATGTCGGAAGATACTTTCAAATTTTATCAAGCACTAAGTACATATAAACAAGAAGGTATACCTATGACTATAATTTCACAAATGATGAAAAAAAAAGCAGAAAGATCAAAAGATGATACTAATACTATTATTTCAAATAATAGAGATTTTGTAAGTGGCTTAGAAGAAAATGATTTAAAAAACTTTTTTATAGAAAGTATGCTTGATATGTGGAAAGTTAGATTTGGACCAGATGGAGAACAAGCATCATCAATAGAAAAAGGATTTTATAGTTATAAATTTTTTGGCAATGTACCAGCAAAAGATCAGGCAGAAGCCTATGAACAAGCAAAAAAGTTTTATGAAGATAATCAACCATATGTTGAATCCATTATTTTAGAAAGAGCTATGCAATATTTTGAATATTTATCTGAGCCTTTAGATAGTGATGAGCAAAGAACAATTAGGTTTGAAAAATCTTTAATGTATGCCTTAAACAGTTTAGAAAAAGATAATTTTGGTATGACAAGTTTTATGGATAATGTACCTGGCACTTCTTTTAGATTTATGGGAGTTGAACAAGAACATGACAACATAAAGAAAAAAGATATACAAGCCTCTTTAGCTGCATTTACATATAATAACTTAACAAGAATATTAGAAGATCCAAATCACGAATTATATGAACAATTATCAGATCAATTTACTACACCAAATGGTGAAGTATCTATACCATCTTTAGAAAAGATAAATGAACTTATTGAAAATGGAAATATATATTTATTATACAGAGAAGATGGAGGTATGGGCAAAGCTGCAAACTATGATGTTGTTGTACAAAATAGTGGTACAGGATACTTAGAACCTGAAAACTTTGATTCAATAAATACAATATCTTTTGATGGTGCTGCATTTAATCCAAATATATATACAGCAGGAGGTATACTAACTATAGATAATTTAAGAAAAAATGTACAATTAGCACAGTCTAAAGAATATGGACAGGCAGATTTTTTAAATGCTTTTGAAGCACAGTTTATAACTCCTGTATCTGTTTGGTTTGCAGAAAAAACTGGTCAAATAGATATAGAAGAAAACTATGTAGAATTATTAGCAGAACTTTATGCAGACGATTCTTTTTACAAATATTCACAGTTTCAAAATTTTTATAAAGATAAAAACTTTAATACAGAAGTAGATAGAACATATTTATTTAATAATATAAATTCAAGTATGAATGAAATTTTAAATATTGATCCTAAAAAATATAATAATGCAACAAAAAATAGAGTGTTTGATTATGTTAATGAAAAGTTTGGTAATTTTAATGGTTTTCAAAAAGCATTTTTTAGTAGAATTTTATTAGATAATCCTGAATTAAATAAACAAGAATTTGAAAATGCAGTTTATCAATCAGATAAACAATATTTTAGAAATTTATATACTAATGAATCAATACATAGTTTCTTTGATTATTTCTTTAAGCCTGAATTATTAAGTCAAAAAGCACAAGAAATATTAGATGAGTAATTTAAAAACATTACAGTTTGGCGATCAAGGTATCAAAATAAAAGATAAAAGTACCTTTGTACAAAAACCAAAAAATAAAAAAGTTGGATCTAATGAGCAAAATTTAAAATATACTAGAGAGTTTTTTACAAATCCTGGTAAAATTTGGAGAGCTATATCAGATAGAAGTTTGATTGGTGTAGTACCAAATATATATAATTATTTTAAATTTAATGATGAAGATACTGGAAAGTATACATCATTTACAGATCCACAACTAGATGGATATATAGAGCTGTTTCCTGAAAAGTTTTTTGATTCTAGATCACCACAAGAATCTGCTTTTAGATTGTCTAGTTTAGTACAAAAAGCTAATGATTCTAAAAATCCATATTATAATGCTACTAGATTAGTTAGTGAAATATTATTAGATCCATCATCATTATTATTATTAAGTAAACCATTAAGATTTGCAGTATTTGGCAGTAAACAAAATAAATTTTCTACTATTGGTAAGTTAATGATTGCTGAAGAAACATTAAAACAAGTTGCTGATAGAGATAGAACATATATTGATGCAGTAGTAATGATAGGTGTAGGAGGAGCATTACATAAATTAAGTCCTATACTTAGCAAGTATGATAAAAGATATAGTAAGTATAGATATGATCCTTCTAATGATAGGGGTAAAATTATAGATATTGATGAATTATCTGATGTTACTAGAACAGAAGCAGGAACTACAGTTAGACAAACAGCATCACAAAATCCAGCAACATATAAACAACCTATCAATCCTGGAGTGCCAAAAAATGTTAGTGCATTAATGAAAGTATTTAAAAATCAATATCCAGATATAAATATTATTTTAGGTCAAGGTAAAACTATAGGTAATAAATATATACCAGCATATTACAACCATTATAAAAATGAAATGGTTATAGATGTAGAAGGTATAAAACAAATGTGGAAAGATGGTAGACCATTTAAAATTAACACAATAAATGGAGAAAAAATTATACCTTTTAAAAAAGGTGACTTCCGAGATATTAATGAATGGGTAGATTTTGTAATGCGACATGAATTTGCACACAAAACATATAGAAGAAGAAAAGGTGAAACTAAAGCTGCATATGAAAATAGAATAAACAAGATTGCATATCAACAAATTTTAGATAATAGAAAAGATATTAAAAGAATAGGTACTACAATGCTTGATGATTATAAAGTAATGGATCAAGAAGCGTATAATTTTGGAAAATTCCAAAATGAACTATTTGAAAATATGAAATGGAATGAAATAACATATAAAAATACAGATTTAAAAAGTGCATTTGTAACTGGTCTAACAAAAAAATTACAAATACTATCCCCATTAGATTTTTTTATACATTCAGGTAGTAGAACAGGAAAGTTATTTGCTATGAATTTATTTACAAGTCCGTTGCCATATAGATTTAATTATACAGAAAATATTTCTAGCCCAACTAGTGTAGAGCAAATGAGAATGTTACAGTTTGGTCCAAAACTAATAGAAGTTTTAGAAGAAGGATATAGAGTAGCACAAAGAATTACAGCTAAATTACAAGGTAAAGAAAGAAAAGGTTTAGAAAAAATACTAAACTGGAAAGGATTTTCTTCATTAAAATTTAAAGGCGTATTTACACCTGAAGAAGTTTTTAGAGAAGTAACTTATGCAAGATTAGCTGGTAATACACATGATATATCTGAGATAGCAGAATATGCTGGATTCATAGGCAATAAATACTTTGGTCCAATTAGAGAAAGAATAAATCAACTTGGTATGTTTATGTTACCAAAAATAAAAAAAGAAGAATTTGCAAATGTATTAGATAGTTTTTTTGCTAATCCAAGAAATAAAATATACAAAAACCCAAATACAGGAGAAACATTTACTAGAGCAGAAGCAGAAGCGTACAAAGCAAATATTGCATTAGATATTAAATTAGCAAAACAATTAGATGATCCTTTCTATGTACCAATAAATTATAAGTTTGACCAAATATCAACTCGGTGGGCAGAATTTTCTTCTCTATTAGCAAGACAAATGTCATTAGCAAGAGATAAAAATGGTGTTGCTATTTTTACTCCAGCACAGATAGAAGATATAGTAAATACATTTAAAAACTATAGTCCTGACGCTGCACCAATAAGACCTAAAGATGTAAAGCCTGGTATGTTATATCAATTGAAAAGTGGTTATTTTTCAAAACATTTAAAAACTAGATACTTAAAAGACATAGACTATAGACCATTATTTGCTGCTGGATTCATAGAAGATAATATGCAGATTATGGCATCACATTATTTTAGATCAATAGCACCTGATATAGCTATGACTGAAAAGTTTGGTGATCCATATGGTTTTGGATGGTTTTATGATTCTAAAAGTGGGTATGCACCAGGAATGATACAAGTATCAGAAGATTTATTAAAGCAAGGTAGTAACTATTATGGACTAGCACAAAAAGAATTTATTGCTAGATACAACATAGAATTAAAAAAGATGGAAGATATTGTGGCTTTAGTAAAAAATAAATATGGATTACCAGAAAATCCTAATGGTTATTATTTTAAAACAGTTACTATGTTAAAAATTTTTCATAACTTAACAATGCTTACTGGTATCACACAAATAGCAGACATAGGCAGAATTATAGCTGTTGATGGATTGATGAATACAGCTGCTAAATTAATACAGGCATATACAAATGGTATGGGTACAGCAATATTTAAAAAAGGTTTTAAAGAAGCTAACTTAGCATTTCAAGCAGTAGATTTATCTTTTGCAGATGCAAGAAGCTCTATTATTACTGGTAATGATACACTAAGAAGTAGTTTTACTGGTGCAGAAAAAGTATTTCAAAATTTAAACACACTAGCTTTTCGATATGGAAATATGCAAAACCCGTGGAATGCTGTTATTAAGACAACTGCAACAATTTTAGTAAATACAAAACTTTTAGATATTCTAGAAAGAATGATGAAAGGTAAAGCTAAAGCATGGGAAATTGGTTATATGGCAGACTTAGGATTAGGATCTGCTACTAAAGCAGATTTAAAAATTTTAGACGATATTATGAGAAACTATAAAAAACATGGTCAAGGTGTTGGTACAGAAAAAGGTATATATGCTACAGAGTATAACAAACTAAAGTTTCCTAATACAGATTTGTGGGAAGATATAGATGCTACAATGAAATTTAGAGCTGCTTTAAATAAAGAAGTAGATAATGTAATTGTTACTCCAGGTTTATCTGATGCACCACTATTTGCAAATACTGTAGCTGGATCTTTATTATTCCAATACAAAAAGTTTGGATTAGGCTATACAAGACGAGTTTTATATAGAGGATTAATGATAGATGATGGTAATTTCTTACAAGGTTTAGCAGCTTTAACTGCTGTAGGTATGATGATTGATGCACTTAGAGCAAAACAAACAAATGCACAATATGATAATCTTACATTAAGAGAAAAAGTACTAAGAGGTGCTGAAAGAGGTGGTGTAGGTGCTATGTTTACAGATATTGATAGATTAATTATGGCTTTATCTGATAATAAAGTTGGTGTAAAACCTACATTGTTAGGTATCAAAGTACCCTATGGATCATCTGTTAAAAAGAAAATGGGATCTGTAGCACCTATAGGATCTACAATAGGCAATATATATGAGATTATGTATGATTGGGGTAGAGGTAAACACAACCATCATACAGCCAGAAGATTAAGAAGAATGATACCATATAACAATTTATGGTACGCAGATTTTTTATTTGATAAAGTAGAGAAAGGGTTATATTAGTAAATTATGGCATTAGCAATATCAGACACATCTCCAAGAATACAATATACAGCAACTGCTGGGCAGACCTCATTTGCTGTACCATTTGAGTTTTTTGCTGATGCTGATCTTACAGTAATTAAAACAGCTGCATCTAATGGTGCAGATACTACCCTTACACTTACAGCTAGTCCATCTTCTGCTACACAGTACTCAGTAACTGGTGCTGGTGTATCAGGTGGTGGATCTATTACACTTGGTGGTGGTGCTACTGTCAATGATAAATATACAATACTAAGAGATTTATCTGTAGCTAGAGCATCAGACTTCCCTGTATCTGGTACATTTCCAATAGAAACACTTAATACTGAACTAGACAAAATTATTGCTATGATTCAGCAAAATGAGAGAGATAACAAGTTTTCTCCACAAGCTAAATCATCTACATCAACAGCATTTAATCTGACATTTCCAGAACTATCAGCTAATAAAGTACTATCTGTAAACAGTTCTGGTAATGCTTTAGAATTTTCACAGTCAATTACAGATGTATCTACTGTTGCTGGTATAGTAAATGAAATAAATACAGTTAGTGGTATAGCATCTGCTGTATCTACAGTTGCTGGAATAGCATCTAATGTTACCACAGTAGCTGGTGTATCAGGAAATGTAACTACTGTAGCTGGGATATCTAGTAATGTAACTACAGTTGCTGGAATGAGTAGTGCTATAAACACAGTAAACTCAAACGCATCTAATATAAACTCTGTAGCAAGTAATATTTCTAATGTTAATTCTGTAGCTAGTAATGAATCTAATATTAACTCGGTAGTTGCTGCTGCTTCTAATATTACAGCTGTTGCTGGTAATCAAACAAACATTGATGCTGTTGCTGGAAATGCAACCAATATCAATACAGTTGCTGGTAATAATACAAACATAAATACAGTAGCTGGTGCTAATAGTAATATTGGTACAGTTGCTACAAATATAGCTAATGTAAATACTACAGCTTCTAATATTACAGATGTAAATACTTTTGCTAATCAATATAGAATAGGATCTTCTGATCCATCATCATCTTTAGATGAGGGTGATTTATTCTATAATACTACAAGTAATCAATTAAAATATTATAACGGATCGGCATGGGTTGCCATTGTATCTGATACTGATGTCAAGGTTAGTGTTAGTGCAAACGATACAACACCAGGCTTCTTAAATGGTAAATTAGTTGCTGGTAGCAACATTTCCTTTACAGAAGGTAGTGATGGTGGTAATGAAACATTAACAATAGCAGCTACTGCAAGTGGTGCATCACTAGATGATGCTACAGCTTTAGCGATAGCATTAGGATAGAAAGGACCAAATGGCTAATACATTCAAAGTAAAAACAAATGATGCTATGCCATCAAGTGCTGGTACACCTTTAACACTATATACAGTACCAAGTTCTACAACTTCTGTAGTTCTAGGATTATTACTATGTAATGTCCATTCATCAGCTGTAAATGTTAGTGTTAAAATTGAATCAGATACTTCTGATACAGAAACAAATCAAAATGTATTTGTAGTAAAAGATGCTCCTATTCCTGTTGGTGGTACTCTTGAAGTACTTACAGGATCAAAGGTAGTATTACAAACTACAGATGTAGTAAAGATTGATTGCTCTGTTTCAGCTAAGATAGATGCAGCATTATCAATAATGGAGATAACATAGAATGGGTTATATAGGTAGACAACCTACTAACGCTATATTAACGAGTGATGATATTGCAGCTGGTTCAGTATCTAAAGATAAAGTAAATTTAATATCTGATGCTACTGCTGGTCTAACAGTTAAAGGTGATGATGGATCTAATGATGGATATCTACAACTTAA
>TARA_R100001440_G_scaffold49815_1_pt1 | contig 15156 bp, 14 predicted proteins | sample TARA_R100001440 | Tara Oceans TARA_R100001440 (sample SAMEA2622112) | marine metagenome | biome: marine biome (ENVO:00000447); feature: surface water layer (ENVO:00002042); material: "saline water (ENVO:00002010), including plankton (ENVO:xxxxxxxx)" | depth 5 m
TAATTGCACCTTGATACCTGTCTTCATTTTTACAAGCAATATCATATGCTCGTTTAGCTTCTTCTTTTTGTTTTTGAACTTCTAATAGTTGCTTTTCGTATTGTTTAATTAATAAATCAAGTGAATTAATCATAGTTTTATTTTTATTTTAATTAATCATCAAAATTATCAACAAAATAATTTAGATTTAATACAAATCTCATTTTGGCATCTGTCTGCCATACTGTGCAATGTTTCATTTCAGTAGGAAAAATAACACATCTATTGGCTTTACTTTGTACAAATTGACCATTTTCAAAACGTGTACCACCATTGTTAGAGTTAAAATATAAAATTGCAGTAAAGAAAAATGGCATATCTTGTTGTATTGATATGTCGTAATCTGTATGATATTCTCCCTCATATTGTTTATCAGCAACAGTATTACAATTTATTCTTGCAACTTTAAGTTGATTAATCTGTAATTTCTTTTTTAATTCATCAAAAAAAAGTTTTAAATCAAACCAAACATCAGATATTACTGCTTTATCATTTCTATGCCTATATAAAACAGCTTGGAATTGAAAATTAAATTTTGGAGCTTCTGGATATAATAATTCGCCAAAATTAACTATTGACCCATCTCTTTCTTTTTCTGTATCAATAGTAAAATTAATAGGTGCATAAATAGATTGTTGCATCAAACCATTTGCATGAGGTATAAAAATTTCTCTTGGCAAAAATTCATCAATTACTTTTACACTTTTCATTCACCACAACCAATACATAAATTACCTTGATAATAAGGGTTAGGAATTGATCTTATTTTCTCAAAAATAGTAGGTTTTAAGATAAAACAAACAGTTGAAGTTTTACCCTCTTGTTGCAGTCTATGTAATCTATGTCTTCCATCATAAACACAATATTTTGGTTTATATTTTTCTTTTGTTGCTTTATAAATTATAGGAGGGTATCTAATATCTGCTCCTAAAATTCTATTTTTAGAAATAGGTGCAAATTCTTCTTGTTTATATTGTGTACCAAAATGAATATCTTTGAACATTACTAATTGCAAAGTATTTGCTGATACTTTTTCAAATACTTCTGAAGTTCTATATAAAGGAGATTCATCAGTAAATGGATTGTACAAAAATTGAGGTAAACCCATTTATTATTGTTTCAAAAGCTCATTTATTTCACTTTGTTTATAAGTTTTATCTTTTGTAACTGTATCTTTAACTAATTTTATTTTTGCACGAATATTTTTTAACTCTGTATCATCACCAAGATCTGCCCAATACTGTGCATCAAATTGATCTCCAAAACTAGGATATAAGGCTCTTCTTGCTGCCCTATAGTCAAGCTCTGTATTATCTGTTTCTGTAACAGCTCGTTGAATTTCCTCTCCCTCACTAAGAGGTATATCTTCAACTTTATCCCACGCTTTTATAGGATTATAAAATTGAAAAATTGTAGCTATCAAATCTTCTTTTGTTTGATTTTTATTAGTAGGAACTAAAGCTACTGACCCATCTTCAAATTCAACTGCTATTGAATTTGCTGTAATTTCTTTTATTGTTGCTTTTGGTTCTGCCATAAATTACTGACCTGCTACGGTGCCTGAATTGTTTAAAGTGATTGATGATCTGTTAAATATATAATAGCCTGCTTGTCCACCTGCTGCACCAGATGAACCTGCTGATCCAGAAGACCCTGCGTTACCGCTTGCTCCATTTTGGTAGTTACCATTACTACCACTACTCCCTGTATTACCTGTAGCTCCCTGATTACCTGTAGCCCCTTGATTTCCTGATGAGCCAAACGACCCTCCAGTTCCACCAGTTCCACCAGTCCCTCCTTGACCTCCGCTACCGCCTGTACCACCATTACCTGCTGAAGAACTTGATCCAGAAGATCCAGAAGAACCTGCCGATCCACTAGAACCTGCCGACCCAGAAGCCGCAGATTGATTGTAACCTTGACCTATTCCACCCGAACCACCCGAACCCCCTGAACCTCCTGAACCTCCTGAACCTCCAGCTCCACCATTTGTATAGTTGTAAGAATAACAACGTGCGAAATAAGTGCAAGTATTATTACCTTGAAACGCACAAAAAGTATTACCAATATATCCAAAATTAGAAGCAGCAGGCGAGTTACTACAAGTACAACAACTAGCTGGAATTGTAGGAAAATAACTTAGGTCTGCATACTCACAACATCCTGTACCAGGCACACCATAATAATTATTGTATCTACCTAAACCTGCGATAGCAGAATTATAAGCACTTCTACTGTTACCTCCAGCTCCTCCTGTTCCTCCAGCTCCTCCTGTTCCTCCCGATCCACCTTGTCCACCACCTCCACCTCCAGCTTTTACAGCCCCTCCAGAATTTATATTTATCGTTACATTACTTGTTTGTACACAATGAATAGCATTTCCACCATTACCTCCATTAGCTGAACCTGCATATCCATGTACATTTCCAGTAATATCAAAAACTATTGTGCCGCCCATACCAGAAGGTAAAAGCATAGCGTGTGTTGTTGTGCCTCCAACTGTTACTCCACTAGGGACAATAACTCTTTTCGGAACTGCTGAAGCATAATTGCTGCCAAAAATTGTCGAATAATTAGCATGAGTATCTCCATCACTATGAGTATGCTGTATTTCATTAACTGCACTATAAAAATCAGTTAATGATATTTGTCCAGACTCAGGAACATTTGTATTATTTCCTGGTATTTCACCACCGTTTCTATAATATTCTGATAATGAATGTGGTGCTGAACCTCCAAACTCATCTACTATGTCTTGTATCTTAATAGTTCCACTAGCAGGGCAAGGCATTATAAAACTCCTTTCATTTCATCTAATTCTGCTTTCAATTCATTTACTGCATTTATAAGAACACTTACAATTTTTCCATAATCAATTGATTTAACGTCTTTAGCTCCATCAAATATCAAGTCTTTATTAGTTGTTACTATCTCAGGTATAACTTGTTCAACTTCTTGTGCAATAACACCAATACTACTTTTGCCATTATTAAGCCATTTATAAGCAACACCTCTTAAATTGCTAACAATATCTAAAGCATCTTTAATTGTATGAATATCAGTTTTTAATCTTAAATCAGAAAATGCAGTTACATCACCTGATGCTACTAAAGCACCTGTAATATTAACGCCCCCTGTTACTGTTTCCAGCTTTTTAGAATTGTCGTAATATAGCTCTACTGCTCCATCAGGGTGGAACATCGCCATATTTTCGCCATCTGATCCATCAGCTTGAACTTCATGCCTTATTGCTACACCTCCATCTGAGGTTATATTTAACCAACTATTGTTTGAATCTATAACATTATTATTCCCAGAATGATAAATTTGTAAATCATCACCAGTTCCGAATACTGCTCTATTAACTGTTGCACCAGAACTATCAGCAAATTTAATATTTGAACCATTTGTGTCTAAAAGACCGCCTAGCTGTGGCGATGTGTCATTTACTAAGTCAGTATTTATTGTCTGAAATGTTGAATCTCCTCTTAAAAATGTAGACGAACTAGCTGTTCCTGATCCTAACCTAGCTGTAGGTATAGTTCCAGATGAAATATTAGCTGCATTAGTTGTATCTGTGGTTGCAGAAGCAGCAAGTCCAAGCATTGTTCTTACTGCACTTGGAGCTATCTCTTCTACAACACCTGCACCAGATGAATCTCTACCTAATAATCTGTCAGTAGCGGATACATTCTGGATTTTGGCATAAGTGACTGCATCATCGGCTATTTTGGCTGTTGTTATCCCATCAGATGATCCAGTTGAGTCAGCTATTTTGGCTGTGGTTATAGCATTTGTTGAAATTTGTGAACCTGATATGGTTGCGTTACCTATTGCGGACTGAGTAAAAGCTGTTGTAGCAATTTTTGTAGAATTATCACTTGTAGATTGAGTTGTTGCTGTTAATATTGCATTACTATTAGATGCGACACTATTTCCCATATAACCATGAGCAGAGCATTGGTAATGCAAGATAATTGGTGTTGAATCTGTTACGACAATTTGCGTATAAGCACCACTAGAACCTGCTGTTCCGTTAGTAGTTACATTTGTTGTATAAGCTGTAGTTTTATCAGCTTCAAGATAAAAACGAAAAGGATGTCCACTATTACTACTATCTGACTGATCAAATTTATAGGTATTACCTGGCACTAAAGATAAAAATGGAGAAAAAATACCATTTATTAAATATCCTTGTGTAGATCCAGTTCCGTAATATCTATGAGCTGCTGTTTTTGTTGCGACTGTAACTGTATATGTAATCGTTGTACTACTATAAGTACCAAGTGTTTCACCTACTTCAAAAACATATCCAGAATCATTTTCAATATATAATTTTGCGTCATCTGTTTTAACTGCTATTTCTCCAACAACTAAATCAGATGCACTAGGTTTTGTTGTACCTCTTTTATTTTTGATGACATTAGCCATTTTTAAAAGCTCCTATAGTTTAATGGCTTAATAGCTACCGCCATCTATATCTAAACCAGAAACAGCACCATTTTCAAGAAATGTTACTAAGTCAGTAAAAGCAACTTGTTTCATAGTTCCATTGTCATTAACAATGATACGATCTGCTGCTGCTAAAGTGGTTGATGTTGCAGATGTCGCTCCATCTAATAAATTTAATTCAGCAGTTGTAGAAGTCACTCCATCTAAAATATTTAATTCAGTTGCAGTTGAAGTTACACCATCAAGTATATTCAGTTCAGCAGTTGTAACAGTTGCTCCATCTAATATTTGTATTTCAGCCTCAGTTAAGGCAGCTAAAGCAGCAGAACCGCCTGATTGACAACCTGATAAATTATCTAAATCAGCGTCATAAGCTTGAACCTGACTCCCTATGGCAAGTCCTAAACTTGCTCTTGCAGTAGAACCAGACTCAAGAACAAAATTTGAACCATTACCAACAATAAAATTACTATCCGTTGGACTTAAAGCTGCTATATCAGTTAATTGTGCGTCAAAAGCTTGAACATTTGTCCCAATAACTAAACCTAAAGCTGTTCTAGCAGCAGAAGCAGATGTAGCTCCTGTTCCTCCATCTGCTATTCCTAATGTTCCTGTAATAGAACTTGCAGCAAGATCAATCGCTATTTCAGTTGACTCAATAACAAGTCCACCATTGGCTTTTAAATCTACACTCATTACTGAGCCAGACTTATCTAATCCATCACCTGCTGATACTCCAGATCCACTACCAGAAAACTGTGCAAAAACTATATTATTCGTACCTACGACATCTGATCCTTTGTTTGAAGTTACGACAAAACCTGAATCAGCATTAGCAGTTCCCTGTTCTACGAACGCAAACGCACCAGCTACCGTAGCTCCATTTGCGAAATCATCTGCCCTTGTAGGAGCGCCAGAAGCATTGACTGTGTATATACCATTTTCGGTCTGAGTACTCTGGTCTTTAAGTAATATTCGATCATTCGTTGCCAAAGTTATACCATCTACTGTCTGACCATTAGCAAAAGCAGAAGATAATGTTCCATTCGCGGTAGAAGCTACTTTCACGGAATCTTTAACATCTAATCCCTGACTAACATTGTCAACATATTGTTTACTTGCAGCATCACCAGAACTTGTAGGTGTAGCTAAATTTGTAATCTTTTGACTGTTAGCACTAACAGCAGCAGTAGGTGCTGCCATCTGATCTAATCTATTAGCTTGAACACCAGTATCAAAATCTGAAATTTTTGTATGTGCTAAAGAAGGAATATCTGCCTCTGTTAAAACTCTAAATGCGGGTGCAGCATCACTACCTGATGCAGGACCAGCTAAAACTTTATTAGCATTTTGTACCGTTGCCTTATCAAAAAATGCTCCCTTACCTCCAATAGGCTCAATAGATGTCGCAGATCCTCCCGATCCTCCTGTCCCTTTACCAATGACTAATACTTCATCGCCCTCTCTGAATGCTATCTCTGCATTTTCTAAAGAGGTTGGGTTTGATGATCCAGTAGATCTTTTTATTCTAATTGTATTAGCCATCAGAAATTACCTCCATCGACAAGTGTTAATTTAGTTGTTGTGTTGTCTGCTTTAAATGTATCAGATGCAGCGTGATAGTACAGCACCGAATTGTCAACTTTTCCTGAAACATCAAAGGTTAAACCTGCGATAGATCCAGTAGGTCCTTGGGGACCTGCTACCACTACCTCAACAATAGAAATAGGATTAGATGAACTCATACGGTGTAACCTTCATTTATAAATAGTGTACCTTCTAAATAATACATTTGAACCCCACTAGGATCTGTTAGTTTCACATCATAACTAAGCTTATCTAAATAAAAATTTACTGTATCTGTATCTGCAAGTTTTAAATCAACTGTACCATTGGCTCTGTCTGTATAAACAACACTAAAATCTGCAAATTTTTTTGTTCTACCCTCATCATAAACCTCAGCAGCTACAGTAAAACCTGTAAGATTAACTTTAGTATTATTAGAATCTTTAAAAATTAATTTTAATGGAAAATCAGCCCTTCTTTTAATTTTAAAATCTCTTTTTATTGGTGATTGAGCCATAGTTAAACTTTAATAATATACATCATAGCCACGTTACGAGGTCTTGATTCTCCACCCTCATTGTCAATATCAATAGAAACGCTTGTTGCAACAGATATGCCTGTAGAATTATTATTCATACTACTATTACTTGATCCTCCATCTCCACTACCAGTAACTCTTCCACCTCCATCATCATCTGTACCATGACCCAAAGTAGTATGTTTGTGGCCTGGATCAGTAACAGATGACACAGCAGTTGCATCAGCATCATGGTCGTGAGCTTGGTTTTGTGCAGTTTGTGTACTTCCTATACTTCTACCACTATCCACACCTCTATTATTGTCAAAACCTCTTATAAATTCACCTCTTAAATCAGGTAGACCAAATGTAGTAGCTCCATCACCAGTTCCATATTGAGTCCCAATCACGGTAAATAATGCAGCATAAGTTGTTCTGCTTACTGCTGCTCCATTGCATTCTAAATAACCTGAAGGGACAGATGCTATCGCCATACAAAAAACAGAACCAGTTGGAACACCTGCTACAAGAGAAAAACTTAAATTACCTGAATTATCTGTTTGTAAAAACCCTCCATTAACAATAGTGCTAGGTAATGTGAAAGTTAAATTACTAGATAAAGAAGCAGCAGATTTTAAAGCAGTAAAAGGAGATCCACTATTATCTTGTAATCTTAAAGGTAATCCATTTGTAATATCTAAGCCTGCATCACTTATTAAGGCTCTTGTATTTCCTGCGGTTGCAAATCCTATTGTATTAGCACCTGAACGAAACATTCCTGTATCTGCATCTCCATCAAAAGCATAAGCTGGAGATGCAGCAGCCGACCCATCATCACCTAAAAGTGGGCCTGTCATAGTGCCACCTGCCTTTGGCAATAAACCTAAGTTTGCTTCATCTAAGTTACCAACCTCAAAAAAAGTTGCACTAGCAGCAGCAGAAGCCCCACTTGTTGATCTTATAAGAAGTTTTTTTGGTGTAGTTGAGTTATCAGCAACAAATTCAGCAGGTTCTATTTCTCCAGCACTAGCTTTTGCACCAAAATTATTTGAAGCTACAGCTTTTAATGTATTTTGTATATCAATTCTGACTACTTGACCAGAAGCATTATCTATATTTTTATTACCGACCTGAGACATTACTTAAATACTTTTCTCCATACTACACCCCTTTACCATAACCAACAGCTTGAAAAGTAAATTTTTTATCTACTGGATTATTAGAACTATCTAAAATTTTAATATTAAATCCTAAACCATTGATATTAGAGCCAGCTGCATTTGTATAGTTTCCATTAGAGTCTGTTTTAATAACAAAATATTCTCCGAGTGCAGCATTTTGAATTGTTACTCCTATTGAGGGTGGAAAAGCATTTGCTCCTCCTAAATTAGAAGTTCCGACAAAAAATGGTTTACCAAAAGTTACATCTAAACCATTTGAATTTGTACCAGAAGACAAAGGTATTGTTGATGTTCCTGTACCACTTACATAACTTCTTTCTGTCCTTGATTCAAAAGAAGCAAGAATACCAAGTTGTTGAATTGAAATATTATGACTAATATTTTCAGATTTTAATTCTAATCTAAATTGAAAACCACGACCTTTAAATGTTCCGTTAGCAAAAGTGTTGAATTGACTATATGAAGGAGAAGCTGAAGGATCTGTTTGTGTAGTTCTTACTTTTAAAGCAGCACTAACATCATTAACAGCAGGCCCATCAAAATTACCATTAGGAGCATAATCATCCCAAAATTCTCCTGAAGGTATTAATTCATCTATCGTATTTACAAATGCAAAAGTGCAATTTGAAGAACTAATAGTTTGTGAACTGCTAGATGTAAATGTAAATGTATTAGTAGTAACGGTTGTAATTTCAAAGATTCCATTAACTGAATTACCAGTAATTGCATTAAAATCTATATAATTCTCAACAGATCTTCCATGATTGTTTTTAGTAATCGTTACTGTTGTGCCTGATTGAGTGTAAGTTGCTGAAATTGTTTGACCACCTAAAGCAAAACCTATACTTTGAACAATTCTTTTTAAATCAAGAGAAAATACAGCACCAAGATCTAAAGTAGATACAAAATCATAGGTTGCATTAGGATTTACAGAAGGATCTGTCAACTGTAATCCTCCAGAAACTACTGAACAATTAGTTTTTGTTCCTCCAAAAGGTGTTGAATCTGTATCTTCTCTATCAGATAAGATTTGTTGACTATCAACTAAATCAGGAAGATCTAAAATTACTGAAGTTTCCCCCAAACAAAAATTACCTTGATCATCACGAAATTTTAAAATGTATTCTCCGTCAAGACTTGGAACTACTGATTCAGTAGTATTACCTGCAAGTGCTTCTATTAAATCAATAGAGTTTTGAAAAGTTCCAGAACCATCTGTTTTATTAGAATGTCTTACAAAAACTTTTCCACCATGAATTACATCAGCATCAATTGATTGATCCCATCTAAGTCTTATTAATTTATTATTTATTGGTTCTATAGTTAAATTTTGAACATCACTTGGAGGTGCAGTTTTACCAAGTGCATTAAATGTTACATTAGAAGATGTTGCTGATAATTTTAAAGCGGCATTGAATGAAAAAACTTTAATTTCATATGTTCCAGCTTCAGTATTAAATATTTCAAAATCAGGTCTAAAAACAATCTCATTTACCCAGTTAGTACTATTAAATCTATATTGAACTAGATATTGTGAGACACCTGTAACAGTAACCCAAGAAATAATTAATTTTGGAACTGCAAGATTATTTATTACAACCGTTATTTCAGTTGCCTGAACATTTGATGGTGGGCTAACAGGTTGATTTAATAAAGATACATTTCTTGGTGGTAAAGTTAAATTATTTTCAATATTGTCATATTTTTCTTTAATAAAAGTTAATGCTGATATAGAAAAATTAATACCATCTTTTTCTTCTACACTTATAACTCTAAATGTTTGAGCCGACTCTCCCACAGCATCACTTTGAACAAGCCACATTGAATTTGGATTAGGAGCAGCAGACAAAAATGTATCCATAGTTATTACGTTTCCGATAATTCCTAAAATTCCTCTTGTTTCAACACTTCCATTTGGTAGAACTACACTTATTCTTTGATTTGAACCTGTAAAGTTACTTAAAGAACTTGTACTGTCTGCAGTTATTTCTGCTCTTGTTGCAGATTTTATTCTTCCACTTCTTCTAAACCCATGTCTTACAGGATCATTAACTGATATAACATTACCTGGTCTGACAATACATCCAGCTTCTATTGATGTAGTAAAACTAATGACTTCAGACTCCTGTTGCTCGCTGAAAAGTATTGCTTTTCCAAGTCTCTGAGCTTGGCCTCGTGAAGTTGTAGCGAATGCTTTTACATCTTTTTTCAAAATTCCTAGCTTAGCAATAGCAGCAGTATCTTCTACAACCTCATAATCTATCTCTTTACTATCCATATTAAAATAAGCAACATTTATTACGGTATGTCTTTGCTTTAAACTACTACCCTCATAAGTAAAACCACCCTCAGTAACATTCGCTAAACTAAATAAATAACTTGGATCTGTAGGTCTATCTTGAGTTATATTTATTGAACCTTCTGACCATATAGGAAAACACCTCATCACTCCAGCTAAGTCATTTATTAAATCAAAAGCTTCTCTTGATCCTTGAATATTTACATTACAACTAAATCTTGCTTCTCTACCCCCAAATGGGTCATTTACTAATTCATTTGAATATTTACTAGCTGCGATAAAACTAAATAAGTCTAAATTTTCATATCTTTTTGCATCTGTACTTTGATCAGGTGCTATTTGTTCGCCAAAGCCATACCTTTTTGTTGTTAAAAGGTCTAACAATATTAGAGAAGGACATGAACACCACTCAGCAGATGTCATAGTACCATCAAAAATAAAACCTTCTGGATAATTAACTCTTCCTGTTTGTAAGTCAACATGAGGTTTTAACTTATAAGTACAGTTTGATGTAGATACTGTTTGAGATGTTGTTGAAATAAAAGTAAAACTATTAAGACTTGGAACACTTGCTACTTGAAATGTTCCATTAACGCCTGCTCCTGATGTTTTTGTAAATATAATTTTATCGCCAGTTTTTAATTTATGATTTGTACTATTTAAAGTAACTACTAAAGCTGCTTGAGTATAAGTAGCTGTTGTAGATAAAGTGCTATTTTCTGCAGGTATTTTAACTTTTACTCCACGAATCCTAAATGATCTTTGTGGAATATTGCTGAATTGTTCTGAGTCTAATCTTAGATTTGTATAAGCACTATCAGGATATGTTTGCTTATCGTCAATGATAAGTTGAATTAAAGTAACATTAAAAGCGTCAATTGTTCGAGACCCTGTTGCTTGATCAGCAGTAACTCTTTCAATTTTTATTTCAGCAGAGGTATAATTATTTGATAATTCAACTCTATATTCTTTAGAATAAGAATCTCCAGTTCGTCCAGTAATTGTATCTCTTATTTTTTCAGTAAATGTTGTTTCACTATTTTCTTTTCTTGAAATTTTTAAAGTAACACTAGAACCTAATAAATCACCTTTATCAGTTGTTTTTTGTAATTGAGGAAATGTAACTGTGATTTTTACAGCATCTTTTCCTGTTGGTAAAGATCTTGACACACCACCATTTGCAACAGTACATGGAGCAGAAGAAAAACCTACAAGAGATTGAACAGATTGTTCTTGACCAGCAACATGAGCTTGATTTGAAGAACCAAATCTTGTGGTTAATTGTACATTTGAAAAATTGAAATCTCCTTCTTGGGGATTTGTATTACTTGCAGTTTTAGCTAAAACAGGTGTGTTGTCTAAAAAAACATCTTTAAGACTTGCATTTGTATATGCAACTGTTCCTTTAGTTAGACCCTCTTTAGAAGCAGTAGCAAAACCCTCAATCTCACCTTCTGAAAGCAAATCTTGAATAGATGCAAATTGTCTACTATTTAAGGTGTCTGGCGCACGTGTAGGAGGAGGTGGGGGAGGAGGTGGCCCACCTGATCCTCTAATAATCTTTTTATTATTTGTCATGCTACCACCTGATTTGTGTCAACATTGGCTGAAATAACAACAGATCCAACTATCACTTCACCATAAACTATGGGATGGCTAGTTCCTGCTCGGCTAGTATTTTGTATTCCAGAAAAACTAAAGGATATCCTTGGGTCTTGATCATTAGAATGCTCTTCAGGTTTTGGAAGAGGGAATAACATTTCATTTACACCTGAAAGAACTAAATTTGCACCAATACCACTAATTACAGTACCAAGACCAGTTAATAAACCTTTCCCTGCTTCTGCTTGAAATAAACTGGTATGACCAAACATTCCAGCACCTGGAAAAAGAAAAGAAGCACCAATTAAAGCAGCACCTAACAAAATTCGATTTCCTGTACGACCACCGCCTTCTCCAGTAATTATAGGAATAATATTAATATCTGCTCGACCTATTGGATTGTGAATATCATCCTCACCTATATCATAATCATCAACTATTATTTGATAATATTTATGAGCCATATAAGATTCTAATTTTGGAAAATTAGAAACTAAAAATTTTATTGCATCAGCAGTATTATTTATAACTGCTTTAAGTTCTTTATGACCAACAAACTCAGCAAGTTCTCCATGAAGCTTAACTGTTCTGAGCATAACGATACCTCTTAGCTGTACATTTTTGTAACCACTCAGAATAGGGTTCTCTACAAGATAGTCTATCGGCTAAATGATGCAAAACCATATCTCCAAGAAAAATTGCTACATGATTTAAAGTTGGGTGCATTATAGACATTAATAAAACATCTCCTTCTTTTGCTTGTTCATAAGGCGGAAGTTCTATAAAACCAGTATCTAGAGCATATTGTTCAAACAATGGATTTTTTAAAAATTCTTCTGGAGTCATAGATCTTTCATAATCTATTAAATGTATGTTTTTATTTTGTCTATACCAATCTCTCACTAAAGACCAACAATCAGTAACACCCCAAACCCAAGATCTTCCTAATAAATTAGGAACATAAGCCTTTGGTAAACATTCTGCCCATTCTTCTGTTATTGGATTAACAATATACCAAGGCAAATTACTATCTTCACAACTAACTAAATCAGCCTCACTTGCTTTTGGAGGAGTATTGGGATGAGAATGAACAATAGCTATTATGTCACCAAGCTTATCTGCTTTTACATAATCTTCTGGGTTTAAAATAAATTGATAATTAGCTGTAATTGATAAATTTTTACAAGGATAATATTTCTGTTTACCTTTTATATTTAAAAGTAAACCAACAGATTCTTTTGGATATTCTTCTTTTGCATGAAACAATGCGTCTTTTTTCCAATTCATTGATTAAATGTTCCTATAGAAGGAAATAATGCTCTTGTGCATTGTCTGCTAGGAGCTTTAACTCCCGCCATGTCTATTGAACCAGTTAATTCAAATTCAACAATATCTCTGTTCTCAATAGATTTTCTATCAACTGTATATACTTGTCTTTTAAATTCTGCTGTAGGGTCTGGTGTTCCATAAGGATTTGAATTACTTGGAAAATTAACAGCATCTAAAAATCTTGCCATTGTTTTAATTCTTGTAAAAGTAGCATTTGTTAAATCATTTCCAGGAGTAACACTATTAACAGAATCTAAAATTGCAGACATATTTCCAAATGCGTTACTAATTTGAACTCTAGGTCTAGGAATTTTTCCTCTTTGATATTTAAAACCTGTTGCTTGAATTGGAAATCTTTGATAAAGCTCAGTTGCCCAAACAATTACACCATTAGCATTAAGATTAGATCCAGAATGAAAATAATATTTTGTTGGTAAATTTTGTGGATTACCTGTTGCAATATGCTGTCCAACAACAAGCTCGATTGTAAATAACTCAATTATTGCTGATGGATTTATTTTTTGTATTTCACTAAAAACTGGATCGTGATTAATGGTCATGGTTCAAATACTTCAATAAAAGTAGCTGTTAATGTAGCTCTTCCAGGGAAATTCATACTTTTATTCCAATTAGGACATTTAAAATTCATAGAACTTGATTCATTAGGTGCTGTATATGTAAAACTTGCACCATCTAAAGCTCTAGCATCAAGAAATGCCTCAAGTGAGTCAATTTCTGACTCCGTAATGTTTTTCCAAATTAAAGAAAATTCTTTTGGATTTTGATTTTCTGGCAAGCCAAAGAATATGCGATGTTCATACCCATCTTGAAATTTAACAGTTCTAATTTTTGGACTAGATTTTTTTCTAACAGGGAAACTAGGTTGAGGAGTTGTAGGAAATGCAGCCATTTATGAGAGTAAACCTCCTGGTCTTTTTTCTTCTATTAATTGTGATTGTACAGCAGCAGCAATAGCCTGACCCAAAGCTTTTCCTGATTCCTCATCACCATCTACAGAAGAACCAGAAGCATCTACATTTACAACAATATTATTAGACATCCCTCCTGATGCTTCTACACCAAGTCTTCCATTTCTACCTCTACGCAAAGGCATGATAGCTTCGACACCAGCTTCCCCTGCTAATGCTGCTCCATCAGCTAGAGGGAACATAGTTGGACGAGAAATTAGTCCCCCTTTGGCATAGGGTACAATTTTGTTGTTTGCAATAACATTTCCTAAAGCATTTCGATTCCTTCCCGCTTCAATTTCTAAAGCACCTAAAACGCCAGGACTAATTAAAGTTTCTTTTACAATTTTTTGTTTACCTCCTCCAAATATATTTCCAAGTCCTCCTGTCAATGGAGCTATTATTTGTGATCTGATAAATATTCTAGTAATATCATTGATTATTGATTGTGCTAATTTTCTAAAATTTAAAGTTCCTGTTTGAACGAACTCAACAAGACTATCTTCTAACTTTTTAAATGTATTTACAAAAGAATTTGCTATTTGAGAGTTTACATCTCTAACTGAGTCTGCATATTTATCTAAAATATCTTGTGCTTTTTTAGATTGATCTTCAGTTAATTTTGGCAAGCCTTCTGTTGTTGTGTTAGATCCACTACCTCCAGCCTCAGGAGGTTGTACACCATCACGAACATCTTTAAATAGTTGTATATCTTTTTGAAAGTTTATAGCAAAATCTTCAAAGCCTTTGCTAATAACTCGTCCTGCTGCTGCAAAATCTCCTTTGACAATAATTTCAAATAAAATTTTACTTAAATCTACTAAAGTTCTTACTAAAGTCCTTGTAAGAGCTATTGTTGATATTAGAAATCCACCAAAAGCTTTTATACTTTCAGTTAAAAAATCAACAGCACCTTGATTATCTTGAAAACCTTTAAAAATTTCAGAAAATTGTTTTTGCAAAGCAGCACCAATGGGGATTAAATCTTTACCTATTGCTATTGATAAATTATTTATTTGTGTTTGTAATCTTTGACCCGCATCTGCTGATGAGTTTGCAACTCTTTCTGCTGTTTCTGCAAAATCAACATTTAATTTTTGTGCAAATCTAATAACTTGATCTAAACCTACAGTTCCATCTCTCAAGTCTTTCTGTAACTTCTGCAAACTACTACCATTTGCTTCTGCAAATTTTACAACTGCA
>TARA_R100001440_G_scaffold4923_1_pt1 | contig 15141 bp, 31 predicted proteins | sample TARA_R100001440 | Tara Oceans TARA_R100001440 (sample SAMEA2622112) | marine metagenome | biome: marine biome (ENVO:00000447); feature: surface water layer (ENVO:00002042); material: "saline water (ENVO:00002010), including plankton (ENVO:xxxxxxxx)" | depth 5 m
TTTGAGCAAACACTTGCTATTTCTTTAAAGAAACAAGACCAAGCTATGCACAAGAATATTAAGCTACTTGCTTACGGTAGACCAAGAATTATTGTTCGCACTATGACTGACCAATTCTTTCTTATGGGATTGGCACAAGGTTGTGATACAACCGCTGGAGAAATTTCTTCTGGTGCCGCACTTGGTGATTTTAACGGTTACAAGCTGACATTCGTAGCGAGTGAAGTTCTACCAGCTAACTTTATTGATGTTTCTACAGAAGCACAATTAAAGACTGCTTTTGCAACAGGTGCTGGTGAAGACGCAACAATCGTAACAACGTAAGGTTTTTCTTTTCCTTTCATAATGTGATTAGGCACTTTTCGGAGTGCCTTTTTTTATGCTTCAAAAACACGAAATAAAAACAAAAAATTGAAAAAAAAGTTATTATAGTATAATGATTATCTTAACTACAAGCGGAGTACAACAGACCTTTAGTTTCATACCAAGAAGCCAAACATACGACACTTTAAATTTAACTGACGAACAACTAAACACAACCGTAGCCGTAACAATCCAAGCAAGTACGAACGGCGATTATTTCGATACAATTAGTGCCGTGTTTTCGTTAAAAGAAGGACACTTCTATAAACTTGAATTAAAAAACGGTAGTACGGTAGTTCATAAAGACAGAGTATTTTGCACCGACCAACCTGTAGCAACCTATTCAGTAAACAACGGACAATACACAAGCCAAGCATCGAATAACGAATTTATAATTTATGAGTAAGGACATACACATATTAGAATTAGCTGCCTACGAGCAACCAACTATAACGGAGAGTAAACGTGAAGATTGGGTAGAGTTTGGCGATGACAATAACTATTACCAATTCTTGATTGACTGCTATACAAATAGCACGACACAGAACGCTATTATAAACAACACTAACCGATTAGTGTACGGCAAAGGTTTGAGTGCTTCAGACGCTTCTAAAAAGCCAAATGAATACGCTGCTATGATGGCTTTGTTTAGTAAGAAATGTACAAGACACCTTGTAAGCGACTTAAAGTTATTAGGACAATGTGCTATGCAAGTCATATACACGAAAGACAGAAAGAAAATAGCGCAAGTTGAACACATACCAGTACAACTTTTACGTGCCGAGAAATGCAACGAAGAAGGTAAAGTAGAAGCTTACTATTATTCAGATGATTGGACGGACACTAAAAACTATAAACCACAAAGAATACCAGCTTTTGGTTGTTCAAAAGAACCTATTGAAATTTATTTTGTAAAGCCGTATTCCGTTGGTTTAAAGTACTATGCACTACCAGACTATATTGGTTGTTTACCTTATTGCACACTTGAAGAATCAATAAGCGAGTACTTAATAAACGAAGTAAACAACGGCTTTAGTTCAAGATCAGTTATAAACTTCAACAACGGACAACCAAGTGACGAACAGCAACGACTAATAAAAAGCAAAGTTCTAAACCAACTGACAGGAACAAAAGGCGAAAAGGTTATTGTTAGTTTTAACAACAATGCAGAATCGAAAACAACGGTTGATGCAATGCCTGTAAATGATGCACCAGACTTGTACGCTACACTTGCTGAAGAATGTTTAAGAAAGATAATGGTCGGTCATTCAATTGTATCGCCTATGCTTTTTGGAATTGCAAGTAGTAACGGCTTTAGTTCAAATTCCGATGAATTAATTGACAGTTTTAACCTTTATTTGAATATGGTTATTCGACCAATGCAAGAACTATTGATTGATGCGTTTGATGAAATACTTGCTTACAACGGCATATCTTTAAACTTGTACTTTAAAACATTAAAGCCATTAGAATTTACCGATTTAAGCGGTATGATGGACGAAGAACAACTCGAAGAAGAAACAGGTTTAGAATTAAGCGAAGACAATAAAGAACTACAGGACTTTATATCTAAAGGCGAAGACCCAGAACAAGAAGGTTTTGAATTAATAGATGTTCGAGAAGTAAATTACGATTTAGAAGATGACTTTGATGCACAAGTTAAAGAGTGGGAAGAAGAACTAAAACCTAAACAATCAACACTTTCTAAAATAGTTAATTTGGTTAGAACAGGTAGTGCTTCGCCAAATCAAGCAAGTGAGCAAGATAGACAAGTAGATGGTTTGTATTTTAAAGTACGTTATCAATACACAGGCAATCCAGCACCAGAACGTCCATTTTGTAGAGCAATGATGAGAGCAAGTAAAGTATATCGTAAAGAAGACATTATACGATTATCTTCGCAAGTAGTAAACAAAGGTTTTGGCGAAGGTGGTTCTGATACTTATTCGATTTGGCTTTATAAAGGAGGCCCCCGATGTAATCATAAATGGCAGCGCCGAACCTATGTAAGCTTTAGAAAATCGGCTTCAATAGGTGCAGCAGATAGTTCACAAATAAGCACTAACAAAGCTCGTAAATATGGTTATAGAGTAACCAACGAACCACAAGTTAGTATGATGCCAAAGGATATGCCTTTAAAAGGATATTCACCTAATAACCCTAACTTACCAAAAGACGTATAATATGGCAACTGCATTATTAATTACTCGTGACGATATAGTACGGTTTACAAACGTAAACGGAAACGTGGACGTAGATAAATTCATTCAGTTTGTTCTTATCGCACAAGACATTCATATTCAATCTATGCTTGGAACAAAGCTACTCGAAAAGATACAAGCGGACATAATTGCTGGTACTTTAGCAAATCCGTATTTAGCGCTTTTAACAACTTATATTAAGCCGTGCTTGATACACTTCGCAATGGTCGAATACTTGCCTTACGCAGCTTACACAGTGGCAAATAAGGGTGTGTATAAACACGGAGCAGAAAATAGCGAAACGGTAAGTAAAGAAGAAGTTGATTTTATGATCGAGAAACAACGACAAACGGCTATGCACTACAAAGAAAGATTCGTTGATTTCATAATTAATAATAGTGCGTTGTTTCCAGAGTACAACGCAAACGAAGGCGAGGATATGTTTCCGAACGACAGTACAAATTTAACAGGTTGGTGTTTATGAAGAAAAGAAAGTATACTATAAAAAAACGAAACATAATTCGTTTACAAAAGTTTTTAAACAAAATAGAAGATGGCAGACATAAAGATAAGTGCGCTAACAGCAAAGAGTGCTAATTTAGCAACTACAGATAGAATTGCAATAGCAGAGGTTTCTGGTGGCTCTTTTGACAGTAAGCATGTTACAGGAGAAGAAATTATAACGGCTGCTAATTTAGTTACAAATAGAACTGTTTCGCTTACATCACATACTTTAACTTTAGCAGATGCACATAAGTTTATTCAATTTGATAATGGAAGTGCAATAGCAGTTACTATACCAACAAATGCGTCAGTTGCTTTTTCTACTGGAACACAAATATTGTTTAGTCAGCACGGTGCTGGTCAAGTGACGTTTGCTGGTGCTGGTGGCGTAACAGTAAACGCTGCTGGAGGTAAATTAAAAACAACGGCACAGTATAGTACGGGCAGCTTGATTAAGATTAATAGTGATGAGTGGTATATAACAGGAGATCTAACAACATAAAAAAATTAAAATGGCAGTAACAAACGGATGGGGGCAAGGAGCAGTAAACAACACAATTGATTGGGGAAAAGGTAAAACTACAGCTACAAATAACTGGGGTGCAATATACGATTCAAGCGCAAGTGGTGACACAAGTTTAGGAACGGCAGCAGCACAAAGTTTATTATTAGATGTTTACGGCGATAATGCTTTTTTAGCTGTTTCATTTAGGAAGCTTCGAACAGATTATACAGGTTTTTGCGCACGAATAAGAAGAGTAGGAACTGCTGGATCAACAGGAACAGCAGACGATCAAGCAGATTTAGCATTTAATAGTAATGGTTATGTATCATTAGACAGTCCTATAACAGCTGTAACAGAAGGTGTTTTATCGTCAACATTAGGTGAGTTTTGCGCAGCTTCAGGATATAGTAATCCAGATTCAATGCCTTCGGCAGATACTGTAGAAATTGAGAAGTTTTATAATCAAGCCGAAGACACAACAATTCCTTCATTAAATCAACAAACGACAAGCCAATTTGATGAGCTTGTTCTAAATGGAGTTTTAGAAACTATAACAATAGGCGGTGATGAATTCATAGCGTGCAGAAATACTTTTAGGCAAGATTATAAAGCTGAACTAAATCCTGCCGCTTACATTGGTGCGTCTCAACCATTCACTATATTTACAATAACAAACGTAAAAGATCCAGGCGGAGGATTTACTGTAGAAGGTGTTTCTGTAACTCCAAACAAATTTGCTAATAATGCCCTTATACGATACGATGAAACATCAGACGAATTTTCATTAGTTAATGAAAGTGGAAATGTCACTATATTATCAAGCACAAACACATTTGCTACTGATACTCCGTATGTTTTTACAACACTACTGCAAAACAGCCCAAGCACAACTGCGTACTATGTGAATAATGTACTGCAAGCTTCACGAACTGATTTTACAAAAGACGAAACAAGAATGTTTAGGTATGATCAAAGCAACAAAACCTCAGGCCCTGAGTTTATGGAAGCCATTATTTTTAAGTCTTCTGAAGAGGATAATATATCAGCGATTAATGATAATATAATAAGCTTTTACAATATTTAATTATGTCACTAGATTATATTCAATGAAAAAAGTAGCAGAAACATACGCAATAATAAACATAGCAGATTTGCCTAATATTGACTTTTCACAAGTAGGCGAAACATCTGAAAACACGATCAGAAAATCTTTAGACGAATCACAGTTTGTTTTAAAGTGGAATAGCACACCAAGTTTTATAAGTGATCTGACTGTTGTTCCTGTAGAAATATTAACACATACACAAGCACTTGAATTAATGGCAACTAAAGCTTGGAGTGAACCAATAGAAATAGAATAATGCGACATACAAACGTACTTGCAGTCTTATATTTTGTATCTGGATATTTTGCAGTAGGTACTTTGTTATTTGCTACACAATTACACTTACAAGCACTTGGGGGTTTTATGTTAATTTACTTAACTTATATGCTTGTAGAACAACTTGAACAATGAAAGAACAGTTACTTTTGCTGATTACTAAAACTAAACTATATTCAATGGAACTATTAACTATTGTAAGCAGCTTCTTTTTGCCTATTTACGGTATTCTTATTTTGATATTTTTTTGTATTGTATTCGATACAATTACAGGAATTTGGAAAGCCAAAAAAACGAACACACCTGTAACAAGTAGAAAGTTATCAGCAATTATTTCAAAGATCTTATTGTATGAAGCAACCGTTATGCTATTTTATTTAATGGACTTTTATCTTTTAAATGACATAGTAATGACTTTCTTTAGTGTTGAGTTGCTTACTACTAAAATACTTGCTTTAGTTCTTGTTTCTGTAGAGGTCATTTCTATAAACGAAAACTACAAAGCCGTGAAAGGCATCGACTTGTGGGCTTCACTTAAAAACTTATTTGCACGAGCAAAAGAAGTCACACAAGACTTTAAAAACATTAATGAGAAAAATAAATAAAATTATTGTTCATTGTACTGCTACACCAGAAGGGAGGCATCACGATGTAGAAGACGTTAGACGATGGCATTTAGCACGAGGGTTTAATGATATTGGCTATCACTACTTAATACATTTAGACGGCTTTATAGAACGTGGTAGACCTGTAGAAAAGAAGGGCGCACATTGCGCTTACCAAAATAGTGATTCAATTGGTGTTTGTTATGTAGGTGGAATGACTAAAGATATGAAGCACCCTAAAGACACAAGAACGGATGCACAAAAAGATAGCTTAGTTAAATTACTACAAGAACTTATTTACAAGTACAATAAGGATATGAAAATTAACGCACATTATCAGTTCGCCAACAAAAGCTGTCCGTGTTTTGATATTAAAGAGTATGAGAATATTTAGTTTATTTTTGATTTTAACGCTTTTTTCGTGTTCGGCTAACTATCACTATAGGAAGGCAGTTAAAAAGGGCTTAGAAGTGCTTAAAACAAGCGACACGATAAGAATTAGCACAATAGATTCTGTGCCTGTAATAAAACACGATACAATAGTGTATGAAAAGTTCTTCAGTTCAAAAGACACAGTAGTAATGTATAAGAATGTTTATGTACCACAAACACGGTTGGAAACACGAATAGAATACAAGCTAAAACGTGACACTATAAAAATGATCACAAGGGTAGAAGTTCAAAGAGCAAAAGCAGACGCTAAAATAAACAAGAAGCCAAACTATTGGGGTATGTTAATATTTGTTGCTTGTGTTTTTCTTGTAGGGTTGTTCGGAACTAAGTTGGTAAATAAATATTTATGAAACTAATAAAACACGGAAAAAACGTACACGAATTACAATTAGAACATACCAACCAAATTGCAATGTTATCCGATTTGCATTGGGATAACCCTAAATGCGACCAAGAACTTCTGAAAAAACATCTTGACTACTGCAAAGAAAATTCTATACCTATTATGATTAATGGCGATATGTTTTGTTTAATGCAAGGTAGAGGTGATAATAGAAGAAACAAAAACGATATACGACCAGAACACAACAATGCAAGATATTTAGATTCTATAGTAGAAACGGCAGTAGAATGGTTTGCACCTTATGCCGACATATTAACAGTTATTGGGTACGGCAACCACGAAACGGCAATAATTAAGTGGCAAGAAACAGACATACTTCAACGCTTTGTAGACTTGCTTAATTTAAGGTGTCATTCAAACGTGCAAACAGGTGGTTATGGTGGTTGGTTAATTGTTAAGATAATGAAACACAATAAAGCTTTTCCGTTTAAAATAAAATACTTTCACGGTTCTGGTGGTGGCGGTGTTGTTACTAAAGGTGCTTTGAACTTAACAAGGGCTTTAGAAATGTACGAAGGTTTTGATGTGTTTACTATGGGACACATACACGAAAATAGCTGCCGTAATGATGTTCGAGATACTTTAATTTACTTAACAAAAAACGGATACAAAGTAGAGCACAAGTATTTACATAGTATGATCACAGGAACATACAAAGAAGAATACCAAGAAGGTGCTTATGGTTGGCACGTTGAAAGAGCTGCACCAGTAAAGCCCTTAGGTGGACGAATACTTGACTTAAATATAGAACGAAAACAAAAAGACGGTCAAGACTTTAGTACAAAAATTATAGATTCACGAAGATTTATTTAAGATAATTAGTTGTTTTATAGCACGTTATAAAATAATTGTAACTTTTTTTGTTGAAAAGTAGTATAATATTGTTAATTAATACTATATTTGTTTATACAAAATTTAACACTTATGAAAACACGAATGGAAAAATTACAAATTTTAGTAGGACTTGAAGAAGGTATACAATCTTTTAAAGACCGAATAGAACTAAAACAAGATAGTATTAACGGACAAGGGGGTATGTTTAAAGAGAACCGTGATAAATGGACAGATGAAATACATACATATAAGTTGTGTATTAAACGATTAGAACAACGATTTAACAAAGTAAGAAAAACACTTAAATAAATAGATTATGAACAATCAAGAAAGAAAAGAAGCAAAAAGAGAATTACTTACAGGGTTCGTGTTTTTGTGGACGGTATGGATAGGTTACTATTTAGTGATGAAAATTATAACGATATGAACTACGAAATACAAATAGATCATAAAGACGATGAGGTTGTAAGCTTTACAATAAACGATACACCGTGTCAAGTAGAAATAGAAGTAGAGATAGGTTCTGAACAATATCCAGTTAGCTACAATAGCTGTACAGGTGATATAACGTACGCAGAAAGCGACACTATTTACTATCACGTTAAGTGCGATACTTTGCTTTGTGCTGGTTTAATATATTACAACGATCAAGATATATGTACAGCTTTAGAACAACAACTAAATATAGTTTGAAAGACATACGAATTACATATACATCGCATAAAATTGGCAATAGCAAAAGCACAAAACGTAAAGTTTTAAGCTTACATAGTGGTGTTTTAGGTCATAAAGACGAACCATATTACAACACCGAAGCCGAAATGTTATCTTGTGCAATTTACAACTACGAAACTTTAAGTAAAGACGAAAAAATAATATATAACAAAACAAAAACAAAATGAGTATTAATAACCAAATTTTCGACTATTATCGAAAACAACAACAGAAGATACAAGAAGCAAAACAGCTACTAGAAGAAAACGGTTTTACCGTAAAGAAAAAAGACATAGCACAAGAAATTCAACGCTTAAAAAGTCAGCTAACAGGTTTTATGGACAAAGACATACAAACCAATAAAGACATTTACAGGTTGCAACGTATGTTAAAAGCTGAAGACAAATGATGACAATAGAAGCACTTAAATTAGAGTTTTGGGATAGTTTCAACGAGGAACTATACTGCAATTACTTGATACAAAAAGACGAAAGAATGAACACTTATAAAATACTATACAAATACTACAAAGGAAGCGACACAAGCGCAGAAATGTGCCACGCTATAAAATACGTTAAAGCAGACGATAGGCAAGAAGCAATTAAAGCTTTTGGCTTATGGGAAAAGTTGATCGTAAGCATAGAAAAAGTATGATAGAAATAACTGATTTACAGAAATGTTCACAATATTTTTATTCTGAACAAATAGAACAAATAATGGATTGTATTGAAAACACAATAACATCGGATTGTAATGAAGAATTAAAAAAAGAATACAAAAAATATGAAAATAATGAAAAAGTTTGTGTTGGGTTTTGTGGTTTTCCAGATGTTCAATTAAAAGATGGCAACACAAAAAATATTTCTGTTGAGTATTATGTAAAATTTAAGTTTAAAATACCAGCTATAAATATTATGAGAATAACAATATACGATGAAATAGGAAATGATTTTTTAGATAAAATGATTGAATATAAACGATTAATAAATGAATAAAACAAATGCGAATAATAGATATAATATACTGCGTAATAATAAATTGGATATATGAAAAACTTGATTAGCAAGGTAGAATATTTTATACAAAAAGACGGACTAAAATCTAAATGTAGAAAGCCGTACTATACGCATCGAAGAATGTATTTGTTTAATCTTTTGAGAAACGCTGGTGTAACGTATAGCCGTATAGCTGAATTATTCGATTTAAACCACGCTACGATTATTAATGGAATTAGAAGATACAAGTGGCTTAAAATGACAGGAGATGAGTTTTTATTAATGGACGTGGCACATTACGATCAAAACTTTAAACTACATAAACACGAATACAATTTGAAACGTGATATTTTAAAAGCTACTACAATAAGAGATTTAGAAATTATAAAAGGAAGAACACAAAAAGAACTATATAAAGAATTAATTTAATATATTTGTGGAGTTGGTAGGACAATCGAATTTTTTTAAGTGTGACGTTAGTAAGTGTTCCTACCCACCGAAAGCGTTACACTTTTTTTATACCTTAATTTATGGCAGAAAACAAGAAAAGTTTTTTATTGTATTGTGATTTAATACATACCGTACAAAAGTTAAATGATGAACAAGCTGGAAAGCTGTTTAAACACGTTTTAGAGTATGTAAACGACTTAAACCCACAAACCGATGACATACTAACAGAAGTATGTTTTGAACCAATTAAACAAAACTTAAAACGTGATCTGCGTAAATATGAAGAAATAAGAAAAAAGAAAAGTGATGCTGGTAAAAAAGGTATGAAAAAACGATGGAAAAAAGATAACAACGATAACACCTGTTATAAACCTATAACAAAAATAACCGATAATGTTAATGTAAATGTAAATGATATATATAGAAGCTTCGGTCATTTGTCTATGAGTGTAGAACAGTTTAATAAATTAGAAGCTGAATACGATAAAAGTGTAATTGATTCGTGTTTAGATAGCATAGAAAACTTTAAAAACAACAACAAATACAAATCGTTATATTTGACTTGTAAGAATTGGTTAAAGAAAGAACCAAAGAAGTTAGAAGATAAATTGTTAGCACAAGCAAAGAAGCACGGTTATGTTAAGTAAAGGAATTCACACTAAATATTTATTAGATTATAAACACGGAAGAATAAAACAAGGTTTGCCGATTGGTTGTAAGTTAGATGAACATATAGTATTTAAACCTAAACAACTTAATATAATTTTAGGACACGATAATGTTGGAAAATCTTATTTCGTGTTTTGGTACTTTTTAACACTTGCACTTAAACACGATTTAAAGTTTTGTTTATGGGCTGGAGAGAATCAGTACGGTCAAATAATGCGTGATATGATTCAGATGTACACAGGAGTACCTTTTAAAAAATTACACGATTCACAAATACGAAGTTACTCAACACACCTAGAACAATACTTTGACTTTGTAGATAATTCAAGACTATACACACCAGAAGAACTTTTAGAAGCGTTTAAAAACACGGATGCAGATTGTTGTTTAATTGATCCGTTTACAGGTTTAAGTCGTGAGTATGGCTATGAAGGCAACTACAAGTTTTTAAATATGGCAAGACAATTTGTAAACGAAACAGGAAAAACGATTTATATTAGTACCCATCCAACAAGTGAAAGCGGTAGGCAAGGTAACTTGTTTCCTAAAGGTCATATGTGGGATGGACATTTAAAACCACCTATGGCAGCTTACGTTGAAGGTGGTAAAAGTTTCTTAAATAGGTGTGACGATTTTATTACGATTCACAGATTAGTAAAACACGAAACAATGAAATACGTTACTTTAGTAAGCATCGACAAAATTAAAGACCGTGATACAGGTGGTGAACAAACACTTTTGGAAGACTATATTTTTTGCGATTTTAATAGTGGTTTAGGTTTTGAATTGTATGGTGTAAACCCTTTAGAAAAATTAAGATAGATGGAAAGTTTAGATATACTAAAAGCAAAGATAAACCTACAAACTACAATTATTAAGTTTACAAGTAGTATTGAAGAATTACAAAAGACGCATCCAGAACGACACGATTTAATAGATTCGATGGTTGAAAGTTTAGAAGATGTATCAGAATTTCAATCCGTGTTTATACAGTTAGAAGAAGAATTTATTTTAGAGTGCAAAACGAATCTACGTTTACAGATGCAAATAAGCGAACAGAAACACGAAATAGATAAACTAAATATTTTAGTAGAAAACTTAAAAGAAGGTATTTAATGCCACGATGTAAACATTGCAAAGAAAAGTTTGAAGCCAAACACTTTAACCAAAAATACTGCTTTAAAAGTGAGTGTGTTCGTGTTTGGGTCGAATCGGCAAAAGTAAAGAATTGGAAGAAAGAAAAGAAACGACTAAAAGACGAATTAGAAACGGTGCAAAGCTTAACTAAAAAAGCACAAAGATACTTCAACGCATACATAAGAGAACGTGACAAACATAAACTATGTGTAAGTTGTGATAAACCATTAGGTGCAAAGTATGATGCTGGACACTACTTTAGTACAAGCCACAAGAACGTAACTTACAACGAGAATAATGTTCACGGTCAATGCGTTGCCTGTAACCAACACAAACACGGAAACCTACTAAACTACCAAATAGGTATAGAAAAACGAATAGGTGGCGATGAACTAATAAAATTACACGAAGAAGCACACAAGATCAGAAAGTACACAAGAGAGGAACTAAAAGAAATAATAGAATTGTATAAACAAAAAAAGAAGTTATTGAATAAAAAGTAGTATATTTGTATATACATTTAAAAAATACATTATGAAGAATACATTAATCGAAAGATTAGGTGCTATCCAGCAAGAACTAAAAGCACCAAAGAATCAATTTAACAAGTTTGGTAATTACAAGTACAGAAGCTGTGAGGATATTATGGAAGCCGTAAAGCCGTTACTAAACGGTTTAGTATTGAACTTAACAGATGAAGTAAAAGAAGCAGCTGGATATATGTACGTTGAATCTACGGCAGTAATAACCGATGGCAACAAAGTACAAGCAGTAAAAGCACAAGCTGGTATTGATCCAAACCGTAAAGGTATGGACATAGCACAAAGCTTTGGTAGCTCGTCAAGCTATGCAAGAAAGTACGCACTAAACGGTTTGTTTTTAATTGACGATACGAAAGATGCCGATAGTACTAACACACACGGCAAGGAGAAAAACACGAAGAAAACTTTAACTAAAGCAAGATTCGAAAGCGCATTAAAAGCAGTACAAGAAGGCACATACACTAAAGAACAACTAAAAAACCAATACGAACTAAGCGACTTACAACTTAAAGCACTTAGGATATGTTAAAAATAAGATGTAGTGCCATTGGTAAAATAATGACCAACGCAAGAAGCAAGTCTGAAGTATTGAGTAAGACTTGCAAGGCGTATTTACAAGAGTTAGCAATAGAAGAAATGTACGGCATTAAGAAAGAGTTTTCAAGCCGTTACACCGACAAAGGCAATATTGTAGAAAACGAATCAATAGAACTTGCGCAACAAGTTTTAGATTGTGGTTTTATACACAAAAACGAAGAAAAGTTAAGTAACGATTACTTGACAGGAACACCAGACGTAAACACGAACGATATACTTTTAGATATCAAAAGCAGTTACGATGGTACTACATTCCCATTCTTTGCTGAAGAAATACCAACCAAAGATTATTACTATCAACTAATGGGATATATGGCTTTAACTGGCAAGACTAAAAGCTTACTTGTGTATTGCTTAACAAACACACCAAGTGAAATAGTAGAAGACGAAGTAAGGCGAGAACATTGGAAAAATCATTTAATTGATGAAAGCGAAGAACTACGTCAAGAAGTAGAAAGCAAACACAACTTTGATCACATACCTACAGAAAAACGAATAAAGACGTTTGAAGTAAACTACGACGAGGAAGTAATACAAGCAATCTACAAACGCATAGAAGAATGTAGGGAATACTATAATACTTTAATATCTTGAAAGTAACCGATAAAATACAAATAACCAACGAAGATAATATGGCTTTGATGTCAAGATATGAAGATAACTACTTTGATTTAGCAATAGTAGACCCACCTTACCAAGATACCTTTAAAATAACAGCAAATCGTAAAGCCGCTAAAGTGAATAAAAACTACAATTTACATTTACTAAATGGCGCACCAAAAGAAAGTTATTGGAATGAATTAAAAAGAGTATCTAAAAATCAAATTATTTGGGGTGTTAATCATTATAATAAAATTTTTGGTAGAGGTCGAATAGTTTGGGATAAAGACAATACAGGTGTTTATTCAGATTGTGAATTAGCTTATCATTCTTTTTCAGACGTTACGAGAAAGTTTAAGTGGCGTTGGAATGGTATGTTGCAACAAGATATGAAAAACAAAGAGACAGGCATACACCCAACGCAAAAGCCAAGACAGTTATATAATTGGATTCTTGACAATTACGCAAAACAAAACGATAAAATATTAGATACACATTTTGGTAGTGGCTCTATTGCTTTAGCTTGTCACGAAAGAGGTTTTGAATTAACTGCGTGTGAACTGGACAAAGAATATTATGAAGCTTCAATAAAAAGAATTAAAGACCATATTTCACAACAAAGATTATTTTAATATGAAAACACGAAAGAATGACATCGTTACAATAAGAGTAACACAAGAAGAAAAAAAGCTTTTAAAAGAAAAAGCAAGGCGAGAACGAAAGACGTTAAGCGCCTATATTTTAAGTGAAACAATAAATAACAAATAAATGGAACAGAAAGACAACACAGGTGCGATCTTTAAAAACGATTACAAAGAAAAAGAAACGCAACCAGATTACAAAGGCAAAGCAATGGTAGACGGCAAAGAAAAAGAAGTAGCACTATGGCTAAACGAATCTAAAAACGGCAAGAAGTATTTTAGCGTTAAGTTTTCAGAACCGTATCAAGCAGAAGTAGAAGCTGGTTATGGACACAAACCAAAAGACGAAAAAGACGAATTACCATTTTAATTATTATATTTGTTTTGATTTTTAATTAGGTTAATTTTTTTTAAGGCGAAGCACTCAGCGATGGGTGCTTTTCTTATTAACAACTATTTGTTTAAAAGTTCGTCTATACATTATTAGAAAATAATCATTACTTTTGTTTAGATACTAACCAATGAATTGGCTTAAAAAAGTTGCTAAGTTTCACGATGACTATGTAAGAATAGTTCAAAGTTATGGCGAAGAACTTTACGCAGAAGACATAGTTCAAGAAATGTATTTACGATTAGAAAAGTACGCAGACGTTTCAAAAATCTTACGAAAAGACGGAACAGTAAACCGAGCATACATACATTTCACATTAAGGAATATATTTTGTGACTTAACAAAACAAAGAAAGAAACACCAAAAAGTAGACATAAACGAATGTAGAAACTTAGGGGTAGAATACGACTACATAGAAAAGCAACAAGGCGAAATGTTGTTAGAAGCAAGAATACAAGCCGAAGTAAGCACTTGGCATTGGTTTGATCAACGCATATTTAATATTTATCGAAACGACAAAATATCAATGCGTGAGTTAAGTAAGCAAACACGAATAGGTACAAGCACAATATTTTATACGATTAAGTATTGTAAAGAAAGAATAAAAGAAAACATAGCAGAAGATTACGAAGATTATATTAACGAAGATTACGAAAAAATATGAGTGAACAAAAAAAGAAAACAAGAAAAAAACGAACTACTAAAAAGAAAGAACCTAAAGGAGTAGGCGACATAGTAGAAACCGTATTAGAAAAAACAGGAGTAGCAGCAGTTGCAAAGTTTGTACTTGGCGAAGATTGCGGGTGTGAAAATCGAAAAAAAATCTTAAACGAAATGTTTCGTAGATCACGGAAACCAGAGTGCCTACAAGAAGACGAATACAATTGGTTACACGAATGGTTTAGCATAGAAAGAAACCAAATAAAGCCAACAGAACAACAAGCACTTCTAAAAATATACAATAGAATATTTAACGTGAAGCAAAACCCGACAAGCTGTGCAAGTTGTATTCGTGAAATTATAGAGAAAATGCGTAAAGTTTATTTAACATACGAAAACTGATATGAGACCAAAAAAAATTAAAGACCCAAAACAATTAGAAGAAATATTCAAAGAGTATAAAAGCTACACAAAAACGAACCCAAGATTCAAATAT
>TARA_R100001440_G_scaffold11375_2_pt1 | contig 15099 bp, 23 predicted proteins | sample TARA_R100001440 | Tara Oceans TARA_R100001440 (sample SAMEA2622112) | marine metagenome | biome: marine biome (ENVO:00000447); feature: surface water layer (ENVO:00002042); material: "saline water (ENVO:00002010), including plankton (ENVO:xxxxxxxx)" | depth 5 m
TATTCTACCACAGCCTCACTAAAAGACCAGACAAAATTTTCTGCTCCCCATTGTTTAGTTGGCGTAGCTATTCCGTAGTCAATAGCACAGGCATAAAGCCAGTTTTCTATGTCGTTGTGGTGATGAGTTGAAAAGAACCCTTTTCTTGTCGTACCATCAGCCAATTTATAGGTGATTAAAGTACCCCATCCATCTGGCTTTTTGTCGTAGTTTAAAACGCTCTCTTTATCATTTGCTAAATAGTCCAGATAAAACTCCTTTTGCTCTGGGTTTAAATCTGTTCTATTCTCTACTATTTGCACTGCTTTTTCGTATCTTCTTTTTTGTATGTTATCCATTGTAATTTCTCCTTTTATTTGTGTGATTTTAATAACATAAAACAAGTTATTAATTCCTATGACGAACATCAAGCTTTTTCTAGTTGGTCTCTGGTAAAATGTATCTCTGGGGCTGTTTAAACGCCGTCATATATATATAGAGTTGGGTCTGGTTTGGGTCTAGAAATAATAGCTTTATATAATTAAACGCTCTTATATTTGGGCTCTAATATAATAATAATCTAGCTGTTGTCAAGTTATAGACGGGGAAGGGTGGTTTGGCGATGGTCATAAATAATTGTAAAAGCATAAGAAAAAAAAATAAAGCTTGACTTTGTCATATAGTTGTAAGTCTAGCAATAAGTAGAGATAGCAACCGAATCTCAACTAACTTCTACAAATCCTAACTAGAAAAAGACCAGGGGGGCTATGTAAAAAAAAGAACTTCACACAAACTTGGGCTATTTTTTTAGTTTGTATTGTGTCTGGAAGTGTTGATATTGCTTGACTTACGGAAACGGCTAACTATATAACTATACTAGCTAGTAGTTTAGTAGAGTTATCCTAACTAAAGTTAATAAAAAAAACGTCAGATGTCAAGTATAAAGTAACTAAAGATGTAAAAAATATTATAAAATTTTTCTTGACTTTTTCCAATCTATAGGTTTAAGCTCTAATATGTTCAAAGGACCAAATGGAGCAGGTAAGGGTGATAAACCAAGACCTACATCTATATCTAGAAAACAATACGAAAAACGATGGGATAAAATCTTTAGAAAGGATAAGAAGGATGCCAATAAAAAAACCAAAAAAACCAACTAAGAAAGATATATTATATCATATAGCTCTCATTAGACAGGATATTTTTAGACTACATGAAAAAACTATGTTAATAGAATCAGTTATTAATAAATATATAAAAATGAATAAAGATACAGATAAATTTAATAAATATTTACAAAATGAAATAAAGGGAGCTAAAGTTGAAAAAACTGAAAAAGATAAAAAATAAAACAATGAAGCTTTCTATTAATGGTCACGATTATAGTATTCGTTTTATATCTGGTGCTAAAGTAGACCTAGGTTCAGATAAATCAGAAATACTAGGTGCTATTTCTATGCGTAACTGTGAAATAGTACTAGAACACGAAATGAAAGATAGTAAACTACTAGAAGTGTTAGTACATGAAGTATTACATGGTATAACACACGGAACTAGTTTAGACATGACCGAAACTCAAGTACAAGTATTAGCAAATAGTTTGTATCAATTAGGTTTTGGTGAATATTTATGGAAAAAAGCAGGAGGAAAATATGATTCCTAATTATGACGCAATAATAAAAAAAGCAAAAGCACTATGTGATGACAAGAATATAGACTATGCACAAGTAAAAGAACCGTTTTCTAACTTTGAAATGGTTGAAGCATTAAAAATATGTGATGCACAAACTGGCATTCTTGTTCGTATCTCTGATAAAATAGCTAGAATCTCTAATCTCTTGAAGAGAAATGGTGAAAGAGCTGTGAATGAAGAAAAGGTAGAAGACACAATGCTTGATTTAATAAATTATAGTGTAATATTGCTGAGTTACACTATGTACAGTAAACAATATGACTCAGAAAACGGAGAACAGAATGATTAATCCAGGTAAAATATTAGAACACAATACAAAGAAAGCTAAAGTAAACCTACATTGTCTTACTGACATACACGTAGGTAGTAAAGTTTTTGATAGAAGTCTGTTTTTAAAAGCAGTACAGATGATAGATGAAGACCCAAATGCACTTTGGTTCGGAAATGGTGATATGCTAGAGTTCATACCACCTAATTATCACATACCAGAGGGTGACCAGTTGTTTGATAACAACGAACAGTACGCTCAATTTGTAAAAATGATAAGACCTATTATGAATAAGTGTGTATTTTTACGTGGAGGTAATCATGATACGTTACGTTCTGTTAGATTAGCAGGAATTGATATAATTCGTGTGCTATGTGACGACCTTGAAGTACCATATTACCCATTTCCAGGATATGCAGTGATTAATTATAAGCATAATCGCTTCTGTTTTGCAAGTGGACATGGAAAAAGTGGTGCTAAGAACGGAGATATGGAGCTAACTAGGCTTAGAAACATATTTCCAGACGCTGATATGTATTATTTGGGGCATAACCACCAATTATACGCAAAACCAGTAGATTCTTTCGAAATAATGCAAGATAGTGAAGAAGTAAGAAGACAATGGTTTGTGCGTGGGGGTTCTTTTATAGGATATGCTGAATATGCACGCTATGCTATGTTTGAACCACAAACAAAAGGATGGGTAGAAGTGCGTTTAAGTGATAAAGACCCAGAATACATCGTACATCGTAAATGAAGAAAAGAACTATAAAAGGTCAGGAGCACATTGTATATGACAATATCAACGAGCTCAGGCAGGCTATGCCATTACAAGACGTACTAGAAGATTGGCGAAACGCTCCAGTTAGTTCATGGACCTTAACAGATGATGGGCAGGTTTGTGAGGTGTTAGAACGTGGGGTTATCAACAATCAACGATATGTACGCACAGCGATTGGGATGTTTAACTGTGCTCCTACCATAAAAATGGAAGGCGAACTACGACAAAGTATATATAAGTTTAGTGGTAAAAACTCTAATACTGTATTTAAAGAACGTGAGAAGCCTACAAAGAAAGAATTTTTGTTTGCAAAGTATGTTGCGAAGGGAGATGGGATAATAGAGTCGTTTAAACGAGCTTATCCTCAATCTAAGTCAGAGCAATATATTAAAGAACAAAGTAGTATGTTATTAAAAACAGAAAGGATAAAAACCTTGATTGACAAAGAAATACAAAAAATATTAGAAAAAACAGAGATAACACCAGAATATCTACTATTAAAGACAAAAGAGATTGTAGATAATATGGAAGCAAGAGATAGCGATAAGATTTCGTCGCTAAAGATGCTAATGGAAATATCTGGTTTACTAGGTAAAAAAGAACAAAAAACAGAATCTATCGCATTGTTTAAGGGTTTTAGCCCTGAGCAGCTAGCAGCATTGGAAGGTAAAGATGTCAAAAAAATCGCAAGCCAAGAACGAGAAATTCCTCAACTGCCAGATGTGCGAGAGGAAAGTGAAGATAAAGAAGTCGCCAATAACGTATAGTGACTTTTTGTTAAACACTATTATGGATATACCTATGGATAAATACATCACTGTTGATTGTGCTTGTCTTTGTATGTATGATGAAGATATGGACTTAATAGGATTTAGTAAGGAATTTATAGAGAATAATGGAAAAGCTTAGTGTATCTGATAAGGAGAAGCTGTTACATAAAGCTTCTAAAGATTTAATACTGTTTGGTAAGTTATTTTTACCAAATGATTTTTTACATAAATCAGCATCACCTCCTTTTCACTACGACCTTGGTAAAAAATTAATTAGTACAAAACCTGGAGCACGTATTTGTAATGTGCTTCCAAGAGGTTTTGGAAAATCAGTATTAATGAAAGCAGCAATCATGCATAAGCTTTGCTTTACACCAGAAGACCAATCTATGTTTATGGCTTGGGTAGCTGAAGAGCAAGGTCAGTCTATTGACCACGTCAAGTATATACGTTCACACTTAGAAACAAACCAAGCTATTAGATACTACTTTGGTAATCTATGTGGAGGTGACGTTGGTAAGAGATGGACAGAAAAAGACTTAATTACAACAAAAGGTCATCGTATCATAGCAAAAGGTACATCACAGCGTCTTAGAGGTCGTGCTGAGGTAGATACACGTTATACAGGTATTATACTTGATGACTTTGAGTCAGAGCTAAACACAAAGACTGCTATACGTAGAGATGAGATTAAACAATGGATTGTATCTACGGTATATCCATCTCTTGAGGAAAGCCCTGGTAAAGAAGGGTGGATATGGTTGTCTGGTACTATTGTACACTATGATGCGTTCTTACAAAACATTGTAGACGGTTGGCAAGAATCTGTAAAACATAAAAAGAAATATCCATGGGATGTAACCTTTATTCGTGCTATAGAAGATGGTAAGCCAGCATGGGAAGAACAGTTTCCATTATCTAAGTTAAATCAAAAAAGAAAAGAATACATAGAAGCAGGTAAAGTAGATAAGTTTGCTCAAGAGTATCTAAACGACGCTAGAGATGCTGCTTCAGCCTCTTTCAAGATGGATAATATAAATTATCACAACTATGAGTTTCACACAGATGGACAGTTTACTTATTTAAGAGATGACAAGGAAATGATACCTATTTATACTTATATGGGAGTTGACTTAGCACATACAGCATCTAGTACTTCAGACTATCAAGTTATTGTAGTTATGGGTATGGATGCAGACAAAAACAGATATGTAATAGATTATTATCACGATAAGATACCAGCATTTGATATGCCAGATGAAATATTAAAGATGGCTAAGAAATACTCTCCAATACGTAGATGTGCTGTAGAAACAGTAGGTGCACAAGAAATGGTGCGTGATATGGTAGAACGTATGGCACGTAAAGAAAAAAGATTATTACCTGGTATTAATAAGGGAGTAAGACCACCACATGGTATTAAAAAAGAAGACAGGCTAGAGATGTCTTTAGGTAGTATCATTAATAGTAAGAAGTTATATATTAAAAAAGAACACTCAGAGCTAATAGATGAAATCTTTGAGTTTCCTAAAGGAAAGCATGATGACTTGTTAGATGGTTTATATTATGCAGACTTTTTTGCCAAAGCACCTAGAAGTAGAGTTATGCAGAATGATGAGTATGAAAGACCAGATGATTTTCCAACACAAGCACGTACAAAAATAAATTGGATGACAGGATTAAAAATATGAGAAATCGCCTAAAAGGCTGTTTTAAATTAAACAGGGTTATGGTATCTGATTATACATTAGAAAAATACATTGACTACTTAAAAAGGGTAGAAGGGTACGCAAATAAAGTAGGGGAAAAGTTTTATCCGTATGACTCACCAGAAGGTGGGCTTAAAACTATTGGTTACGGTTACAAGCTAAAAACGCTTGAAGAACAAAATACTTATGAGAAAACAGGTTTGAGCGAGAGAGAGGTAGAAGACCTCTTATTGCACGAAGCACACCTATCTGTAGTGAAAGCTAAAAACTTCTGTGTAAGCAGAAATAGAAAATGGTCTGATGTAGATGATAGGATGAAATATGCCTTAGCTGATTACTGTTTTAACTTAGGGAGTTTAAGAAAGTTCCCAACTACTGCAAAATTCTTAATGCACAACAATGTAGATGGTGCACTAGAAGATGACCCAGGAAGACCTGGGTTTAAGCAGTATGAAAGAGTATTTAAAGACCCAGAAGGAAAAAGAAGAAGATTGGGTAGAAACAAAGAGTTTTACAAAGAATTTTTACAACCGTATACGGAGCAATCATGAAAATAGACACAGCAGGCTTACAAAGAAGATTATTTAACTTTGGTAAAAAAACTAAAGATAAAACAAAAAAAATTATGAATAGATTCACTGTTGATGCAGAGAATCAAAGAAGAGCAGAATATAATGCTCAAACAGATGCAAGCAGAGTAGATTATTTACCAACTAGAGCTCTAATGAAAATAGAAAAAAATATTAGAGAAGATAGAAAAAGAAGACAACAAATGAAGGTAAAATAATGTCAAGAATACAAGAAGACGATAAAGCAAGAGAAAATAGAGAAATTTTTCAACGTTATGCAGAAGCTAGAAGAGACTGGGATGCAGAAGCTAGAGACGCAATAGATTTTACACTAGGGAATCATTATACAGCAGAAGAGTCAGAAGTGTTACAGTCTGTAGGTCAAGCAGACTTTACAATAGATAGAATATATGCTGCTATAGATAAACTGAAATCTTTGATGACATCAAGACCTGTAAAGTTTGGTGTTACTGCTAGAGAAGATTCAGATACTAAGTTAGCTAATGTTTGGAGAACATTATTAGAATATATCTATGATATATCAGATGGGCAGCATCACTTCAAACAAGCTGTACACGATTATGCTACTGCTGGTATTGGTTATTTTTATGCATACACAGAGCCAGAAGCAGATTATGGTAGAGGAGAAGTTATGTTTACACACGTAAATCCATTTAGAGTGTACGTAGACCCTGCTTCTAGAGACAGGTATTTTAAAGATGCTGCAAACATTTTGATGTCTACCATCTTAACAAAAGAGCAATTATTAGATTTATACCCAGATGTGGAAGAGTTTTTACCAAACATTGAAACACACAATATGTCTGACTATTATGATGATTACCCTGATTCACAGCAGAAAAACTCACAAAATGTATTTACACCTGCTGAAGTAGAAGACAAAGATTATGAAAGCACAATAGCACAACGTTATCGTATCATAGAACGTTTTAGTAAAGTTAGAGTGCCTTACTACAGAGTAGCCGACCAACAAAACAACACTGAAACAATAATGAGTGCAGAGGCATTTCAAATATTTATGGCTGAGAATGAAGCTCAGTTCAACAACAATACATTTGCTTTTGTTGAGATACCACAAACAAGAATTAAAGTTACAGCATCATTAGGGCAAGTCCTTCTATATGAAACTATATTGGACACTGATACTTATCCTATCGTTCCTATACCAAATATATGGACTAATACACCATATCCTAAATCAGATGTGAATAAAGTTAAAGATATGCAAAGATTGCTTAATAAGCTATTTTCTCTTGCATTATCTCATGCTCAAACTTCTGCTGGTCTAAAATTATTAGTACCACAAGGAAGTGTGGAAAGTATTTCACAGCTTGAGAAAGATTGGGCTAATCCTAATGCTGTAATTGAATATGACCCAAGTTATGGAGAACCACATTTTCCTTCTCCACAACCTTTAACAAGTCAGTTTTATGCTCTTATTAATCAAGTAGAGCGTTATATTGATTTAAACTTCGGAGTTCCTGAATTATTGCAGGGGTTCAAAGAGGGTGCACCCCAAAGTGTTCGTGGCACAATGCTGCTTGCACAAATGGGAGAAGGTCGTGGTGCTTCTAAGTTGCGTGACATTGAAATGGCATTGCAACAGCTTGGGAAAGTATTATATCAAATGTCTAAAGAACATTACACATTTGAAAAGAAATTTAGAATCGTACAACCAAACAATGATATTACACAGTTTGCTATTAATAATAGATTGTACGATGATAAAACAAAAGAATTGGTCAAAATAGAAAATGATATTACTGCAGGACAATTTGATGTTCGTGTTGTTTCAGGCTCAACTATGCCTAATAATAAACACGCTGAATATCAAATGTATCTAGAGGCATATCAACTAGGACTGATTGATAGAACTGAAGCATTAAAGAAAACAGAAATCTTTGATAAAGAAGGAGTTCTGCAGCGTACTGGAGAAGTACAAAAAATGCAAGGTATTATTGGTCAATTACAAGACCAGATAAAGATTCTATCTGGAGATTTACAGACTGCCCAAAGAGAGTCTATGTCTGACAGAAAACGTGTTGAGGTACAGAAATTTAAAACTGACCTTAATAAAGTGGTTACTGGGGCAAAGGCTCAACAGAAAGTAAATACAGAAAGAACCAAACGTCAACAAGAACAACAGGTGCAGGCTGGAATAAATTCATTACTGTCAGAAGATATTGGTGAACAATAAACAGCACATCGGAAAGGAAAAATAAAATGAGTGACGAATATATAAATGAAACTTTAGAAGGTTCTGAAACTTCTGAAAATAATGATATAAGTGAGCCAGAGGTTCAACAGGATTTGAGTTCTGACGTACCACAAGAAGATGAGGTACGTAAATTCCAGTCTATGTATGATAAAGCTCAGGCTGAGTTAGACAAAGTAAAACCAGTAGCAAAGCTATTTCAGGACAACCCTGAGCTGGTAGATGTTGTCAGAGACCACTTATCAGGGGGTAAAGGACAGGACAAAGAGCAAATACAAATAAATGAAGAGGAATTTAATCCTTGGGATGCGTATACAAATCCAAATAGTAAATCATTTCAATTAAGACAACAAGAGATTGATGATGCTGTTAGCTCAAAAATGAGAGACTATATGGGTCGCTTAGAAGCACAGCGTCAAGTGGACACTCTTAAATTAAGAGCACAAACTGAATACAAGATGTCTGAAACTGATGCAAACGACTTTGTAGATTTTGTTACAAAACCTAAAGACCAACTTCCTCTAGAGACACTGTTTAACGTATGGAATACAAATAAAAACGGTTTACCACAAGTAAATGAAAATATTGAAAGCGTAAAGCGAACACAACAAAAACCTAAGTCAGCTGGTTTAGTGCAAGGTGGACAACCTCCTAAAGCATCTGATGAAGATAGTATGTGGTCCAATATTATGAAAGCTGGTAATACTCGTTCTATACGTGGCAGTATTGCAAAAAAGTAAAACGTAAAGGGGAAATAAAATGGCAATAAATAGTGGACAACTTAAAGTACATAATCTTTCTGCTTCTACTACAGCAACTGGTGCTAGTAACACTGGTGTAGCTCCTGACCAAAGAAGACTGTTTAACTTCAGCGATAGAATTGCTGAATTAGCACCTGAAGAATCACCATTCTTCGTGTACTTATCAAAAACAGCTAAACTTCCTACTGACGATTCTTTGTTCCGTTATCTTGAAGATAGGTCAAAGATTAGTTATACAAGTAGAGAGTTCTTCATCAAAGGAGCTGTTGGTACAGTAGCAGCAGGAACAGATTATAACGTAACCGTAGAAACAGCAACAACTAATGGAGCTTCTGTAGACTTCCTTGTAAAAGGTATGGTAATTGCAGTAAGAACTATTGGAAACGCTGGTTCTGACGCAGGATATGGAAATGCAATCTTAAGAATTGAATCAGGAGTAACCGACAATGGTGCAGATTCATCTTTTACAGCTAAATGTATTTCTGTATCAGGAACTACAGGTTCTGACGCTATCGCAGATGAAGATAGATGTCAAGTAATCGGTTCAGCTTATGCAGAAGGTACTGGGTCACCAGACGTATTCTCAGAAGGCATCGATGACGGATTTGGATATACTCAAATCTTCAAAACTGCTGCAGAGATTACAAACACTGCATACGCAACTCAACTTCGTGGATATTCTAACGAATTTGAAAGAGTGCTAGCTATGAAAATGAGAGAGCACAAAATTGATATTGAAAGAGCTATGCTTTTTAACCAAAAAGCAAGAGTAAACGGCATTCAATATTCAGAAGGTCTAGTAGGACATATCATTAAAAACAGTACTTTTAAAGCTGGAGATGCAGCTTTAGAATATGAATCAGGTAAAGCATACGCTAAACAATATGCAACATCTGAATTAACTTATGATTCATTACTAGGTGACTTTGAAGTACTATTCGACCCAGCTAGAGGTGGAAGTAACGAAAGATTAGCATTAGCTTCTCTTCCTGTAATTTCTTACTTCAACAAAATGGGTAATAATAGTTTTGCTGATGTTTCAACAGTTAACTCACAATATCAAATTAACATGGATGAATTATCAGGACAGTTTGGTCACCAGTTAATGGAAATCAACACTGTTCACGGTTCTGTATATATGGTTAAAGAGCCATTGTTCAGAGGACATTCATCTGGATTAATGTTGATGGCTGATATGAGTAAACTATACTACAGACCATTAGTTGGTAACGGTATTAACAGAGATACTCAAGTTATGACAAATGTACAAAGTGCAGATGAAGACTTGAGAAAAGACATGATTCTTACAGAAGCAGGTCTTGAGGTATGTTTACCAGAATCTCATTACTTAATCAACGTGGAAGGAGTATAACATGGCTAGAGCATCATACTTAGAACAAAATAGTGGTGTAAGTAATTTCAAAGTGAAAGTTGAAAATGTTGTAGCAGCTAGAACACTAACTGCAAACGACTCAGGTAAAGTGTTTACACTGGACCAAGACGCTTCATTTGATATTACATTACCAACTGCTGCAGCAGCAGGTGCAGGATGGCACGCTAAGTTCATCCTAACTGATGATGGCAGTGGTACAGTTAAAGTGATTCCTAATTCAGCTGAAGATACCTTAATTGGTATGATTACTACAGCTGCAGATGGAGCAGCATCACCTTCTGCTGAGTCAGGAGTTGATGAACTTATCTGGGTTGCTTCAACAGCAAAACCAGGTGACTGGGCAGAGTTAGTATGTGACGGTTCAAACTTTTATGTGTTTGGGCAACAACATGACGCTGACCATATTACACTATCATAATAGTGGCAGTATAAGCTACTGGGGAGGGCGTTTAAACGCTCTCCCAAAAGCTTAAAAGAATTTTAAATAATAGGAGAATAAAATGGCAAATTATAGTGGAGCAGAAGTAAAAGTAATTGTAAACGATATTAGTACAAAAGCTAGTAGTGTTGATGGTTCATTAGCAAAAGAGGTAAAGACATTCTTAGCTACATTGACAGACAATACAGTTATTTCAATAAACACAGTAAAGTTAGATAGCTCAAGAGTTGCTTACATAGTAGCTTATATGTAGTATGGCTAAATGTCAACATTGTAGTAAACCAAATCCAGAAGGTCATTTTAATTGCAGGTCTTGTGGTAATCGTGCACATCCACCAAAGTGGAGCACGCAATTTGTTATGAGAGATACTCCTATGGCAAAAGCTATTAGAACTGACCAAATAGAATTTGGTTCTAAAAGTATGGGAGACCATATAGAACAAACTAAAAAGAAAAATGCAAAGTTAAGAGAAAAGAAGATGAACTCACTGATTAAGTGGGATTAAATTATAGGGAGATAAAATGTACGGAAAAAAGAAAAAAAAGAAAAAGAGATACTAGTATGGCTAAGAATCTTAAAGGTGTTAATTTAAAAGGTCTTACCTCTGTTCAAAAAAGACAGATGGGTAAACATAAAGTCCATCATACAAAAGCACATCTAAAAACGATGGCTTCTGCTATGAGAAAAGGTAAAACTTTTAAACAATCACATAATATAGCTATGAAAAAAACAGGAAAGTAATGGCAAGAAAAAGAAAGTCAGTAAAAAGAAAAAAAAGAAGTAGTAAGCCTACACCAAAAAACAAGGCACTATATTCTAGAGTCAAAGCAGCAGCTAAGCGTAAGTTTGATGTTTACCCATCAGCGTATGCTAATGCTTGGCTTGTTAGAGAATATAAAAAACGTGGTGGTAGATATTAATGGCTTACAGAGGTGGGCTTAGGAAATGGTTCAGTGAGAACTGGGTAGATATTGGCTCTAAGAAAAAAGGTGGAGGTCACAAAAAATGTGGTCGTAAATCTGCCAAAGGTAGTAAAAGAAAATATCCTAAGTGTGTACCAGCCTCAAAAGCAGCAAGTATGACTGCTTCACAAAAAAGAAGTGCTGTAAGAAGAAAGAGAGCAAAAAAGCAGGGAGTAGGGGGAAAGCCTACAAATGTTCGTACATTTGCTAGAAAAAGAAATAATAGAAAGAGGAAATAATGGTTAAAAAAAAGAAAATGAAAAAAAAGAAAAATGGATTAACAGCTAAACAAAAAACTTTACCAAAGTTTCTACAGAAAAAGATTTTAAAAAGTAAGAAGAAAAAGTAATGCCTAGACCAAGTTTCGGAACACAAGTCAGACATACGAACGGTAAGAAGAAAACAAGGCAAGGTCAAAGCGTAAATACAAAATTTGGAAATAAGATGAGTATAAAATATTATAAGAAAAAAAATAGAGGGCAAGGTAAGTAGTGGCTGATTTTAAAACAAGAATAGATGATTTAACAGGATTTGCAAGCACTGACGATACAGCATTAAGTGACTGGTTGTCAGCTGGTGCTCGTTCTGTTTTAAACATATTACCTTTAAATAAGCTTGAAAGAATAGCTTCAACTACTACATTTCAAGACAGTCAAGATGTAGAGGGTAAAAAAATAATTGCAGTTATGCGTAAAGATGAAAATCATCCAACTGATACTAATATATTAATGCCTTGTAGAAAAGTTTCTCCTTCATTAAAAGGAAGGGTTACTGACTCAAATTATATGGAAGCAGCCTCTACTAGTGACCCTGTTTACTACATAGAAAATGATGTTTTAAATGTAGTTCCAACACACTCTAGTGGAAATTCTTCTTCTGTGGTACATATAAACTCTGCAATAACTGTAGCACACGGAGACAGTGCAATAGGAAACTTCCCAGATGAGGCAGAGGAAGCAGTTGTTTTATATGCATCTAGAAACGCTTTATTAAGATTACAAAACAACATGAATGCAATTAGCTCTTTGACTGTAAGTGTTAGTGCACCAAGCGCTCCTAGTGTTTCAACAGTAAGTTACTCATCAGCTAGTAATGCAGATGCAAGCGCTAGTTCTGTTGGAAATATAACAGTTGCCAGCGTATCAAAAGCTGACATATCAGGAGACGTACCTACTTATAGTAAACCTTCTGTAAGTTTGTCAAGTGTTAGTATATCCGATTTAAGTATAAGTTCATCTGCTCCTAGTGTTCCAAGTTTGGGAACAGTAAGCTATTCTGCTGCAGCAAACGCAGATGCTAGCGCTAGTGCAGTATCAGATATTACAGTTGCTACAGTTGCTAAAGCAGATATTTCTGGAGACGTTCCTTCTTACACAAAACCAACTCAGACTTTTGACATAAGTCAGTTTGAAACATTTTTAGAAACTAACGAAGATGAAGAATTAGCACAGATTCAACTAGGAAGGTTAAATCATGAACTTGGAGAATATCAAGCAGATATACAAAATGAACTAAACGATTTTAATAAAGAGAATGCAAGGTATAGAGCTAATGTTGAAGCAGAGTTAGCTAAGCACAATTCAGACTTAAGAAAAGCTATTACCCAAGCTGAACTTGATGCTAGAGACGCTCAACAAGAAGCAGCTCAAACTACAGATGTAGATAAGTTTAATAAAGCTCAAGACCAAGCTTTAGCACTACAGAATGCAGCTCAAACTATGCAAGCAACAATACAAAACAATGATGATTTAGTTTCTAAATTTGTTTCTGAATTAAGATTATATGAACAAAATGTAAATAAAGAAATATCTTTATATAGAGCAAACTATGAAAAAGACTTTTCTATCTTTGCTAAAAAAAGAGACACAGAATTACAAAACTTTAGCTTGGATATACAAAATGAATTAAATGAATTTAATAAAGAGAATGTAAGATACCAGGCAAATGTTCAAGCAGAAATACAGAAACATCAATCTGATTTGCAAAAAGCATTAAATCAAGCTAACATAGATGCTGCTGATGCTAGACAAGAGGCACAACAAGCAACTCAAGTTGACTTAGCTAACAAAGCAGCTGACCAGGCGTTAGCATTGCAAAATGCAGCACAAACAATGGCAGCAGCAATACAAAATAACGATGATATACTAATTAAGTTTCGTTCAGAGATACAAAAATATGCATCACAAGTAACAGATGAAGTACAGGAATATAACTCTAACTTACAAAAAGATATTGCTAAATATAGCTGGTATGAAAAACAATATGCTATGATTGATGCAAGGTATAAAGAGCAGATACAAACATTACAAGGAGTATTATAATGGCTGCAATAGAATTTACAGGTAAAGAGATATATAGTAGAGTGCTTCAGGCTGTTCCTGGAGTATCAGAAAACTATGTATTAAACTTAATTAATGAAGCATTGATTGATATGGGTCAATTTTTGCAGAAAGTAGAATATGCTAAAACAGATTTACAGAACAATAGACTTTGGTATGCAATAGATGATGATGAAGCTATTACAGTAAATAAAGTATTTAGATGTGCTATTAAAAATGATGCAGGTGAATATATACAGATTCCTAGACTAACAAATCAAGAAATTAAACAGTTCTATGCTGAAAAAAATACAGCAGATGAAACAAGTTGGAGTATACAATAATGGCTAAAATAAGCAGTACATACAAAGACCCATCAACATCAATAGTATGGTGGATTGAAGGAGATAAATTAGCTATTGCTACTGAAATAGGTGATGGTGGAACTACAGAAACATCAGAAACAAAATTAAAACCAGCACAATTAGGATTTACTTTATCTATGCAGTCTACTGGTGACCCATTACCTAAGAACTTATTAAATGAAGCATTAGATGCATCTGAAACAGAAGTAGATGTTGATGAAGGTGGTCAAATTAGCGTTGGAGATATAATTAAAATAGATTCAGAAATGATGAAGGTAACAAATATAGCTACTAACACCTTAACTGTAACAAGAGGGTATAACGGCACAACTGCAGCCACTCATGACAACGATAGTGAAGTGTATACACTAAATTATGTTGAGAATGGTATTATTATATCTTACTATGCAGAGCCAGATAAGTTAACATCTATCACAGGTACACTAGATATAGATAATACATTACAGCCTTTGTTAATTGATTATGTAAAACATAAAGCTTTGATGGACGCAGCATCAAGAGAAGATAACCCTGCTATAGCACAAATAAGAATGGCATCTGCACAACAATGTTTAGCAAGTTATAGAGAAGGTTTGAGAAAATTTGGTATGAAGAAGAACGATAAAACAGGTGGTACAAGAGGTATTGTACCAGCAAATATGAGGTAAAAAAATGGAAGTAGGAAAAGACACTAAATTTACATTATCTATAGAAACAGGTATTAGTATCTTAGTTACTGTAGGTATGATTATAGGGATGTGGTATTCTCTGCAGGCAGAAATAGAACTTGCTAAAGAATTGCCAGAGCCTGAGGTTTCACGTATGGAGTATGATTTAAAAGACCAGATGATTCGT
>TARA_R100001440_G_scaffold26791_6_pt1 | contig 15047 bp, 15 predicted proteins | sample TARA_R100001440 | Tara Oceans TARA_R100001440 (sample SAMEA2622112) | marine metagenome | biome: marine biome (ENVO:00000447); feature: surface water layer (ENVO:00002042); material: "saline water (ENVO:00002010), including plankton (ENVO:xxxxxxxx)" | depth 5 m
TGGACTTGCCAGCGCAGGCATACAATTACGGCGAGCGTTATAACCTGGTCATAAGACGGGGCACCCTGACGCCTGAAGAACGATTCAAAATCAACGATCACATCGTCCAGACCATCATCATGCTGGAAGCACTCCCCCTGCCACAGCGACTCTCGAACGTGCCGCGCCTGGCCGGCAGCCACCACGAAAAGATGGACGGCACCGGCTATCCGAGGCGCTTGCCAGGCGACGCCCTGAGCGTTCCGGAAAAAGCGATGATGATCGCCGATATATTTGAAGCCCTGACCGCAATTGACCGGCCCTACAAAGAAGGCAAAACCGTAAGTCAGGCGCTGGGTATATTATCGGCTATGGCCAAAGGCGGTCATATTGATATTGAAACCTACAATCTCTTTGTGACATCCGGCATACCCGTCCAGTATGCAAGGCAATTTCTGCGCGAGAGCCAGATCGACGATGTGGACCTTAACACCTTTGTGGTCGACGCCGGGTGATCGCGCAGAAAACTCAAAGCGGGTGCAACTACCCAACACAAGAAGCCGTATTCATTATGGCCACTCCAAAACTGCGATCAGCAGGGGTGATAGCGTCATGATACTAAAGCGATGCAGCGACACCCTGATTTCAGGCGTCAGGATTCTTCAGATATTCATGCTGGCCACGATAGCGAGTGGCGCTCTGGCGGCTGATACTTCCGAACCTGTCAGAATCACCAACGGAGACTGGCCGCCATACCTTGTCGCAGAGCCACCGCACGGCGTCATTTCTCGCATTGTCAGTAGCGCTTTCAAGGCTGAAGGGCTCTCTACCGAGTTCGGTTTTTTCCCCTGGTCACGCTCTTTCGCGCTCGCCCAAAAGGGCACCTGGGATGGCAGCATAGCCTGGTCCTGCAACCCGAACCGCCTGAAAGACTTCTATTTCAGTATGCCTGTCTTCCCCGCCACTATCGTGTTGTTTCATCGGACGAACAAGCCCGTCGACTGGGACACGCTCGAAGATCTGAGCCAATACCGCATCGGCACAAGCCAAGGGTACTTCTACGGTAACCCGTTCATGGAAGCGGTCAAATCAGGCATGTTAAAAACCGAAACGGCCACCTCAGACACTATCAATTTCCGCAAATTGCTCGCCGGAAGAATTGATGCATTTCCAGTAGACGTGGTGGTCGGTAATGAAATACTGCGTGAAACCTTCACTGAAGAAGAGCGCAAGCGCCTGACCTTCGATGTAAAAGAGGTGTTTGTCGGGGATCTGCATCTAATGCTGTCACGTCAGGTGCCGGGTAACGCCGCTTTGCTCAAAAAATTCAACCACGGGCTGGAAACCATCAGACGCTCGGGCGAAATGGCCCACATCATCCGTACGTCGCTGGGGTTCGTGCCGCCGCAATCCAGTCACCCGGAACTGGCATACACCGATGCCAGTTGCCGCGAAGCCATTCTTAACGGCACCTGAGCGGGCTTGAAGGTGTAACCCAATGTGGCAGAATGAGTCAGCTCACGCGTACCTCTGCAGGACCCACAACGCTCATGTCACACAATACAGTGGAAATGAACAGACAGCGCCACCGTTTCGATGGCCGTGAATCTGTCTGGCTGTTCGGCTACGGCTCTTTGATATTCAAGGCTGACTTCCCCTTTCTCGAACAACGTCCGGCCGAAATCCGCGGCTGGCAAAGGCGTTTCTGGCAGGGCTCCCATGATCACAGGGGAACGGTTGAAACCCCCGGGCGCGTCGCCACGCTGATTGAGGCCAGCGGCGCGAGCTGCAAAGGCATGGCCTACCTGATTTCACCGACGGTGTTTGAACATCTCGATTTTCGGGAAAAGAACGGCTATCTGCGGTTTCTGACCACCATGACGTTTGATAATGGTGAACATGCGGAAGGCCTGGTGTATATCGCCACTCCTGAGAATAGCGCGTTTCTCGGACCCGCAGCTGAGCGAGATATCGCGCGGCAGATTGCCAATGCCAGAGGCCCCAGCGGGCCCAATGACGAATACCTGTTGAGACTCGCCGACGCGCTGCGGGAACTTGCAGATCCCGACCCTCACGTCTTCGAAATCGAGCGCTACCTCAAAACCATTCCGGGCCCCGAATAAGGGGCACCTTGTCAGATATCACCACATTCGGACTGATAGCGCTGGCGAAATGCCTCACGGTGGCGGTCGCCTGTTTCGTCGTCGAGAAACACCCGTTCGCCCTGCTCATTGAGTTCATAAAATCTCGTCACCCGCTCAGTGTGGCGCAACTGTGACAACATCTTGCGGCAGTGCTCCTTGCGGGCTTGCCTGCGTTTATCGGCCTGTTCCTGTGCTTTCTCGTCAGCGAGCCGCTCGTTCTGGCGGCGTTCGAAAAAACTGTCGACTTCACGCTGGCGCTCGCCGGCAGCCTCCCTGTCAGAGTTCAGATGGGTCGGAGGCTTGATTTGCATCGGCTTTGCCCCTACATCTTCCGGCGGACGGTCTCCAAAATGCACCCGCCCCTGTGCATCTTTCCATTGGTAAACTCCCGCACTGACCTGGAGCGGTAAAACACATATGATGATCCACACAAATCCCTTTAACACGATCAGACTTCCTTCTGGTTCGACAATTCATCCTGACCGCTAATTTATCGCAAGCGCCGGTCTGGCTCAAAAGACGAAAGGAAACTTCATGTTTTTCTCTGTATTTATTGGCGGTCTGATTGGTTTCCAGATCGGAAAAGTGACCGGACTGCTCATCGGCGCCGTCATTGGTTATCTGATCAGCACAACGCTGCGCAAAAAGCTGACTGGCGGACTGCTTCAGGTGCAGAAGCAGTTTCTGGAATCCACCTTTGCCGTCATGGGTGCCATGTGCAAAGCCGACGGTGTGGTGACCCAGGACGAAATTCAGGTCGCCGAAACCCTGTTCACCAAGCTCAGGCTATCCCCGGAACAAAGAGAAACAGCCAAGGCCGCATTTGGTCGGGGCAAAGCGGACGGATTCGACCTGGATGCCGAGCTCGCGCAACTATTGAAAGTCACCAGAGGCCAGCGCGCCTTGCTGCAGATGTTCCTGCAGGTGCAGATGTCCGCCGTAGCAGCCGATGGTCAGATCCACCCGGCTGAGCACGACATGCTGATGCGAATTGCCCGTCAGCTCGGGCTTCCTGATGCCCAGATCGAACAGCTTGAGGCCATGCTGCGAGGCGCATACACCGGCCAGGCGGGCGGTGCCGGCGGCGTGTCAAGCGAACAGAAACTGAACGATGCCTATAAAGTGCTAGGGGTCGACCCTTCTGCCAGCGATGCCGAACTCAAGAAGGCCTATCGCAAGCTGATGAGCCAAAACCACCCGGACAAACTCGCGGGTCGCGGTTTGCCGGACAGCATGCGTGAAATGGCAGAAGAAAAAACGCAGGAAATAAGTAACGCGTACGACATCATCAAGACTGCGCGTCAGTAAGCAGTCGAGTATTTTGCGATAATCCAGACCACACAGTGGTGTGGCTGGATTTGAAGGTGCTCAGGCAAGCCAATAGCGCACCAGCCCCGCGGCCAGAATACCCCCGGCGATCGCGGGCAACGGTTTCCTGAGCGTGAGCATCAACACTGCTGTGGTGCCCAGTGCCGCGCGGGCACCCCAATCGCCCTCAACCGCCATCGGCGTGAGGATTGCGATAAGGACCGAGCTGGCCATGGTGTTGATAAAGCTTTCGATACGCGGGCTGATGGTCACGTAAGACATCAGAAACGGACCGCCGAACCGGGTCAGCAATGTCACGAATGTCATCACTGCGATAATCATCAATACGCCGGTGCTTGTGGTTTCGATACTCATGCCGGTGTTTTCTCCAGCCAGAAGTAACCCACTGCTCCACCAGCCAACGCGCCCGCCACCACATGTGTATGCGGGGGCAACCACCAATAAGCCACCATGGCGGCACCAGCAGCCACCACCCAGGCCAACAGCACCCGTGGTGACTTGCGCCCTCCCAGCGCCATTGCCAGCAGAAAACAGCCCAGTACCATATCCATGCCGAGGCTGGCTGGATCCTGAATCAGACCGCCGAAGTATACGCCCAGCAAGGTCCCCACCAGCCACGCGATCCAGAGAACAGCGCCGCCTCCCAGAATCACTTCCAGGTTACGGTGACCGTTCTGGTAATCCTGCGCAGCGACCGCCCAGTTGGCATCGGTCAATACCAGCAAAATACCGTAGCGCTGCCCTACCGGGAGGTCTCTTAGCATGGGATAGAGCGAAGCGCCCATCAGGATGTGTCGCGAATTGATCGCAAAGGTAATGGCCACCAGCGGTAGCAGCGCCACCTGATCGCCCCAGAGTTCGAGTGCGGCAAACTGGGAGGCACCGGCGAACACCGCTGCGCTCATCAGGGTCACCTCGAGCGGAATGATCCCCGTTTGCACGGCCGCCAAACCAAAGGCAGCGCCAAACGCCACCACAAAAAGCGAGATGGGAAGCAGTCTGATAAATTCAGAACGGACCCGGGACGGGTCAAGCCGATAAGGCACAGATTGGGAAGGCATCACAGGAAACTAGTTAAATGCGGTTAATAAGCGTATCAGTAGTTTCCACATCAACTACCGGGAGGTCACGACAGAGTCGCGTATCAATCTTGCAGGGTCGCGTTGGAGGTCAGGATACACCGCATCCAGCGGACTGCTTCCGGAAAGGCTTGGGTATCCAGTACAAACTCCTGACCGCGCGAAACAGCCTGCAGCACAACCTGATGCGTATCACGCCGCCAGCGATCCGTTCTTCCATGGTAGCTTAGCGGCACTTCTCCCGAAGCTTTGGGAAAACACCAGCGTGGCAATGCCCATATTCCCGGCCGCTCTGCGCGCCGATCAGTCAGCTGCAGGGACGGGCTGAAATGTTTGAAACATCCGGAACCGGACAGTGACGTCCCGCCCCCCATTTCGAGCCTGTTCTGCGGCAGGTACAGAGTGTTGCTCGGGTCATCGTTCCAGCGGAAATGCGGGTGATACCCTGCCCAGTGGCGCAGGTTTTCATCCGCCTGATCGACTTTCAAAATATCGCCGATCTGCAACCAGCCCCATATCACATGGCGCGCGGGGCTTGCGGGATCAAATCGCCAGCCGTCGCCTTCCCTGATAACCGGACGGAACAGACCAAAAAATACAAATAAATCGCCCGCGCCAACTTGCTGGTTATGCAGGTGTCCCTGAGCCGCCCCCGACTGCCCAAATACCGGTCGCCAGCCGGGTTGCCGCGCTATGGCAGTTGCATTCAGGTCCGGGTCGATATGGGCGCCGCTGGCACCGTCAAGCCGCCCCTTGGTCAAAGCTTTGACGGGGTCCGACAGATTGATCCCACTGTGTTCAATATCGCCAAAACGTACCTTCGAACGGGTATCCGGGATGGGTAGCGACAGCAAACGACCGTCCGGCAGGATCGGGCTGGGGCAACCACCGGAACTGGTGTCGAACCCCTTGCGACTGAAGATGATTTTGCGCGGCTTCAACACCTCAGAACCACCGGGGTACACGCGCGAGATAGGCACTATAGTCATCACCGTACAGGCGGCTGAGTGCATGCTCTTCTGCCCTCGCCTGCCGAACGATAACGACCATCCCGACAACCAGACATACCAGTGAAAACACGCTGGGTAACGCCAGGAAGAAGCCCACCTGCCCCAACATAATGGCCATGAACAACGGATTCCGCGAACGGCGGAAAGGCCCTGTGGTAATCAGTTCCCCCTGCTGCTTCTCATCGATACCGGTGCGCCAATCCTTGTGCATGTACGCCTGCACATAATCAATCAGACTGAACGACGCCAGCAGCAACACAACACCGGCAACGAGTATCGGCGCCTGGAACATATCGCCAAACCGCCCCAGCCAGGGATCAATATCAAAAAACACGCGAGCCACGCAGACCCCAAGAATGGAGGCCCGGAACACATTAAACAGATGACGGTGCCACCAGACACCCGAGCCGCGCACGCCGTAATGGATATGGGAAAACCGCATACGCTCAAACAGACCGAGACTGCGACTGGTGTAGTGCAGGCCAATCATCAAAAAGTAAATCGCCAGAAAATGCCTGACGAAAAGATCAACTGAACTCATCACTGAGCCTATTGCCGTTTGGTCTGGGGAGGATCCGTAAGTCATTGAGCAAAAAGCTTAACCTCACGTCACAGAATGAACAAGAGACACCGGATTTTCCTGATATGACATTCCGTCAGCTTTGGGCCTGCGCTAGAGTGCCTGAATACCCACGGAAACGGATCCCCGTATGAGCGCATTTGAGCAGCCAGGCCCGATACACGCATTTAGTGACGATGTGATGGGAGACCATGACGCCACTGCGCTGGCAGCGCTCATCCGCAGCGGTGATATCAGCCCACAGGAGGTTCTGAATGCCGCCGTTGCCAGGGCAAAGCAGGTGGAGGACAAACTCAATGGCATCGTGACACCGGCGTTTGATTTCGAGGCCCCGCCAGCGATTGCGCCTTCACGTGGATTCTTCGCCGGCGTGCCGACGCTTATCAAAGACAATACGGACCTTGCCGGGCTCCCCACGCTGCACGGATCAAAAGCTGTCGCCCATCATCTGGCCGGCCAGTCCAGTCCATTTGCCCGGCAATACATGGCTCAGGGCTTCGTTGCGTTGGGCAAGAGTAGCCTGCCCGAATTCGGCTTCAACGCGTCAACCGAACCGGCGCACGCGCCAGCAACCCGCAACCCCTGGAACCCGGCCTTTTCTTCAGGCGCTTCTTCCGGCGGCTCTGCAGCACTGGTTGCCGCAGGTGTCGTGCCGATCGCCCACGCCAACGATGGCGGCGGTTCAATCCGCATACCCGCTGCATGCTGCGGTCTGGTGGGCCTGAAGCCCTCCCGGAACCGTATGGTAAACAACCCCGCTACCAAGGCGTTGCCCATCAACATTATCGGCGAAGGTGTGGTGACCCGCAGCGTGCGCGATACCGCTCACTTTTTTGCAGAAGCCGAAAAGTACGCCTGCAACCCTCGCCTGCCGGCTGTTGGGGAAGTCAGAGGGCCTGCCGCGAAACGTTTGAGAATCGGCCTGGTAATGGACTCCATCACAGGCCAGGCAACGGATCACGCCACCCGCCAGGCAGTTGAGAAAACGGCCGCCCTGCTGGAATCCCTGGGCCACACCATCAAACCCATGGAAGTGCCGATACACCCCTTGTTCGCAGAAGACTTTGCGCACTACTGGTCAATGCTGGCGTTCCTGCTCAGTAAAGCGGGCAAGCACGCGATCGGTCCGGGTTTCGACGCCCGCGCGGTTGATGGCCTGACGACCGGTCTGGCACGACGCTTCAGATCAAATTTGAGAAAAACGCCCGGCATGCTTTGGCGCCTGAGTCGCTCACATGCGGCTTACACTCAAGGCATGGACGGCGCCGGCGTCGATCTGGTGCTTTCCCCGACGCTTGCACATACCACCCCGAAACTGGGCTACCTGAGCCCGGAGCAGCCATTCGAAGAATTGTTTGAGCGGCTGATGCAGTACGCCGCTTTTACTCCGCTGGCTAACGCGACAGGTGCGCCGGCCCTGTCACTGCCAATGGGAATGACTGACCACAATCTGCCCGTTGGTGTGCATTTCTCAGCGCACCACGGCAGGGAAAGAACGTTGCTGGAACTGGCTTTCGAGCTTGAGGAGGCGGCGCCCTGGAGGCGGATCCAGGACAGGTAAACGGCCCTGCCGATGCTCAGTGTGGCACGGGTCGAAGCTTGGTCACTTTGTCAGCGCGATCCCCGCCGCGATAGACCGACACGCGATTGCGGCCACTGCCCTTGGCTTCGTAGAGCGCTTCGTCAGCTTGACGGAACAGTTCCCTGGCCGCTTCAGCATGGGAAGGAATCAGGCTCCGCACGCCAATGCTGATGGTCAGCCTGACCACCTCATCTGACACCCGGAAGTCAGTATTTTCGATCTGCTGACGAATTTTCTCCGCCACCCGGACTGCACCGTTTTCCGGTGTATTCGGCAGCAGAATAACAAACTCTTCGCCACCGTAGCGGGCCGCCAGATCCTGTGGTCGAGTAACAAACTCACTTATCCCCGACGCCACCATCTGCAGACAATCATCGCCCACCAGATGTCCAAAAGTATCGTTGAACTGTTTGAAGTGGTCGATATCTACCATCAACAGCGACAGCGGCTGACCAAAGCGATAGGCCCTGACGCAGGCTGACTCAAACGTCCGGTCAAAATGGCCGCGGTTCTTGAGACCTGTCAGGGCATCAGTGGAACTGAGTTCAAGCAACTGTTCATTAACGCTTTCCAGATCTCGGGTACGCTCCTGAACTCTCGCTTCCAGCAGGGTATTGGCTTCCTGCTGGGTCTGCAGGTTTTTCTCCTGGACCAGACGTGCTTTGCGCTCCTGCCTGTACAACTGCTCCTGCGCCATGAACGCTTTGCGCTTTTCCTTGTTCAGCCTTTCTGCCAACGCGATCGATAGCAGGATCACACCGAGGGCCGATCCCACCTGCGCCGCATTCTCGGTCAACACGTTTTGCGGCAGGATGGTGAATTTATTGAGGGCCAGCACAATGCCGCCCAGCAACATGCAAAACCAGGCGAGCAAATAGTAACGGGCGGCGGGGTCTTTCTCACGCAAGCGCACCACGCTCATCAGCATCAAACCGGAACACCCCAGTACTGCCAATACTATCGTGGGCATAATCATCAGGTGATAGGGCGCGATGCAGGACAACACGCTAAACATCACAGAGGTTGCGATAATGGCGATAGCCAATCGTGACAATCTGGGATGAGTCGCCGGCAGCACCGATAGAAAGCGCATTGCGAAAAGACCGCCGAAAGCAATTGTCAAATTGAGGAAGAACACGATTGCCTGATCATTCCACCAGGTCGCTTCGGGCCACAGGTATTGGAACGCCACCCCATGCAGGCTGGTCAGGAATAGTGGCATCGCCATGATGTAACCGACGTAAAACAGAAAACTACGTTCGCCCACAGCGAGATAAACGAACAGGTTGTACAGCACCATCACAAGAATAATGCCGTAATACAGACCTTCCATCAGCAGCCTGGGCTGTTCCGCCGAGAAAAACGCCGTTTGCCTCCACAGCACCAGAGGTAACTGCATTGAACTGCTCGTATGCACTTTAAGGTAAAGCGTGCCGCTGCTATTGGCATCAAGCCTCAGCGGAAGGAGAAAATTCCGGTGATCGACGGGACGATCATGGAACGACTGTTTGTCTCCCAGGAGCCACTCTTTGCGCACCTCGCCGTCGACGACATCGTAGGCGGCGACATGATCCAGAACAGGGTAAGCCAGCTCTATCAGGAAGTTATCGTTGCTGGCGTAGGGGTTCGTAATCGTCATCCGGAACCAATAGGTGTCATCGGTGTAGCCCAGATTCACATCATCGCCGCCATTGGGGACCCAGTCTGATTCCGGCACCGTGAGAACATCGGCCAGTTCAGTCTGCGTGTCCGGGGCTTTCCAGTAGGAAACATGCGGCGCCAGGCGCTCTTTCTGGGTCAACGGGCCTACCACCAATGGGTCAGCAAACCCATTGGTGACGATGCCTGCCAGCAATAAGACACACAACCACCACCTGTTCATAAGATACTTTGCACAGCCACAGTCACGGGATTCAGCTCCACCTTGAGTATGGAACAATTAGCAAAGCCGACCAGATCAGTTTTGTAACCAACTGTTTTATCTTACAAACGTTAAGAAAGCCTTTATTGCGAGCAGCAATAGGGCCTGAGCACGACGTTTACTCGCCCTGCAGCGTGGCAATGATTGTGCGCCCACTGGCATGATCCCTGTGTTCGCACAGATAGACGCCTTGCCAGGTCCCCAGAAGCAAACGCCCTTCCCTCACAGGAAGGGTCAAAGAGCTGCCGAGCAGCACACTCTTGATGTGGGCGGGCATGTCGTCGGGGCCTTCGAGTGTATGCTGATAATGCGGGGCATTCTCGGGCACCATCACGTTGAAATGCCGCTCCAGATCTCCGCGAACATCTGGGTCTGCGTTTTCGTTTACCGCCAGGGACGCTGACGTGTGCTGGATAAAAAGGTGGAGCAAACCAACCTGCAGTTGCTGGAGGTCATCAACACCTCGAAGAATATCCGCTGTGATCAGGTGAAAGCCCCGGGGCATTGCCCCCAGCTCGATGCGGCTCTGATACCAGGCCATAGACGCCCTCCGGTTTCATTGATGCTTATCGAAATGTGGCCCGAAATGACACAACGCACGCCTTTGGAGGCCATTTCGCCAATTGGACAACTGTTCCACCGGTTGCCATGATTAAAGGATCCTGTTTGCCCCATTCTGCCTGTGACGGTGCGAACAAATGAATTGGCAGCGGTGAATCTTTCCATGTCCGAAAACACGATATTTATCGAGTTTCATGAGGCCCTGGCGAAATTGAGTCATTCCCAGGACTTTATCAACGACAATCGAGAGAGAAAACTGACCCTGCTCACCGAGCTGGTTAGTCGGCTCCTGAATGCCGGCCGCGTCAGTGTCTGGCAGCTCAATACCGCGAGAAATCAGATCACCAGTGAGATCCTGTTCGTCGCGAAGCCCGGCTCAACGACCGGAACGGTTGATACGACTTCGAGCGTCCTGAACTCTACCGATAACCCGGCATACTTCGAGGCACTTACCACCGCCCGCGTTATCGACGCCAGCTCGGCACGCTCTGATCCGCGCACCCAGGCGTTCACCAACGGCTATTTTGATGTGCTCGACATCCACTCGTTACTGGATGCCCCGATTTTTGATGGCAGCCGACTGAGCGGCGTCGTATGCATCGAGTCACATACACTACGTCGCTGGACCCTGCCTGAAATATCGTTTGTGATCGCGATTGCCGATACCATCAGCCTGATCAACACCCACGACAACTGGCAGCGTTCCCAACGCCAATTAGATTACGTCACCCACTACGACAGCCTGACAGGGCTGCCTAACCTACAATCTATCCGCGAACGCCTGACCCAGCTTATCCGCAAATCCAGAACGGACGATCAGCGGCGCATCACCCTCATCTGGATCGACCTCGATCGCCTCAAAACGGTAAACGATGGTCTGGGCGCGACAGCCGGCAACATGATTATCGCGGAAATAGCCAATCGGTTGCGGAGCCTTTACGTCAAAGGGCGCGATAAACTGGCGCGCATAGGCGGAGACGAGTTTGCGCTGCTTCTGCGAAACGCTGAATCCGACTGCGCCGTTTCAGACGCACTGCAGCGAATACAAAGCTGCATCAGCGAACCGATTCAAGTGGCGAACCGGGCTGTCTCAATGACCGCCAGCGTCGGTGTGTGTCATTACCCGGTCGACGGTCAAGACGGCGAAGCACTGTTGCGATCCGGCGAAACCGCGATGTATCACGCGAAATCATCTGGCCGGGCGCAGATCCAATATTTCAATGCGGATATTGACACCTCTGCACGGTCACGCTTTGTGCTTGAGAGCGAACTGCGTAATGCCATCCGGGAACGCCAACTGGAGGTGTACTACCAGCCGATTATGGACACTAAAACAGGCAGGTTTGTGTCCAATGAAGCATTAGTGCGCTGGCATCACCCTGAACGGGGCTGGCTCTCCCCTATCGAGTTTCTGGATGTCGCCCGCAACGCCGGTCTGATGCTGGAGCTTGGAAACGCCGTCATTGAACGGGTCTGCGAACACCGCAGGGAAGCTGCCCGGCGCAAACAACCCATGGCGCCCACAGCGGTCAACCTGGCATCGGAACAGGTGCTGGATGACCAGCTCGCGCACAAAATTGGCAAGACACTGCGTCAATACGGAGTGAGTGGCAACGAACTCCACTTTGAGGTGACCGAGGATGCCATCAAAGGCGACTCCAATACGTTAAAAACCAGCCTAAATGCTTTAGTGGCACTGGGTTGTCAGCTCTCTATTGATGATTTCGGCACCGGTTATTCTTCTCTGTCACGCCTGAAGCATCTGCCTTTTTCCAAACTCAAGATTGACCGCTCGTTTATTCAGGATATCCCCGCCGACAAGGATGACTGCGCCATCACCCTGTCGATTCTGGGTCTCGCCCGCGGGCTGGGGATGCAGGTCGTCGCCGAAGGTGTCGAAACAGAGGCTCACAAGCACTGGCTTGAAGCGGAAGGTTGCGACCATCTGCAGGGCTACCTGTTCAGCCGACCCTTGCCATTTGAGCAGCTACTGCAATCATTTCCCGTTGCTGCAGACGCCCTCTCTTGAGCCCGCCCCAGGCAGCCTTGAACCAAGATCTGATGAAAACGCCCTTGAAACCGGTGAATACCGGACGAATATATAAGGGTTAGCCCGGAAACGAATCCATACTTTCTATTCAATCGCATAACGGCCTGGAGACAAAGATGAAAACGCTTTTGTTAAGCATGATCACTGCTCTCACCCTGGTCACGAGCCCAATGGCTCTGGCACAGGACAAAACACTGCGTGTTGGCATGTCGGGGCAGTATTTCCCGTTCACCTTTGTTGAACAGGATCAGCTAAAAGGCTTTGAAGTCGACGTCATGGATGCCATCGGAAAAGAACTCGGACGCGACGTAAAATACTCGACTGCTGCGTTTTCCGGCCTGTTCGGCATGCTGGGATCCGGTCGCATCGATACCGTCGCCAACCAGATCACCATCACGGATGCGCGCAAGCAGAAGTATGTGTTCACCCAGCCTTACGTCTATGACGGCGCGCAAGTGGTCGTCAAAAAAGGCAACGACGACATCAAAGGCGTGGAAGACCTCAAAGGTAAGAAAGTGGCAGTCAACCTGGGCTCCAACTACGAGGCCCTTTTGAAAGATCTGCCTTACGCCGATGAAATCGATATCCGCACCTATGAGAGCAATATCGAGCAGGACACCGCGCTTGGTCGTGTTGATGCGTTTGTGATGGATAGAATCAGCGCCAGCCAGGTCATCAAGGAAAAGCCATTGCCGCTGGCACTGGCCGGTAAAACCTTTTCGAAAATTGAAAACGCCTACCCCTTCCCGGATACAGAAGAAGGTCGAGCGCTACGTGACGAAGTGGATCAAGCCATCACCAACCTGCGTGAAAACGGCACCCTGAAGAAAATATCCGAAACCTGGTTCGGGAGTGACATCACCACACCCTGAATCAGGACACATTAATGGATATTCTGAACGTCACTTATATGGTGGAGCTGGTGCCGATCCTGCTCCGCTATCTTCCGTTGACCCTGCAGATGGCGACGCTTGGCATGGCGCTCGCCCTCATACTGGCCTGCGGTCTTGCGGTGGTGCGGGTGTTGGAGATTCCGGTGATCAACCGGCTGACAATACTCTTCATCTCGTTTTTCCGTGGCACACCGCTGCTGGTTCAGTTGTTCCTGTTCTACTACGGGTTGCCGCAGCTGATGAGTTCGATGACATCCATCGACGGCGTCACCGCCACCATCATGGGGCTGACCATGCATTTCTCCGCCTACATGGCTGAGTCCATAAGGGCCGCTATCGTAGGTGTGGACCGCAACCAGACGGAAGCGGCGCTGTCTATTGGCATGACCAACGCCCAGTTGATGCGACGTATTATCCTGCCGCAGGCCACCCGGGTGGCTGTGCCGACGCTGATGAACTACTTCATCGACATGATCAAATCCACGTCACTGGCCTTTACCCTCGGGGTAACCGAGCTGATGGGTGCAACCCAGAAAGAAGCGGCCAGCAGCTTTCTTTATCTGGAAGCCTTTATCGTCGTCGCCATCTTCTACTGGGTCATTGTGGAAATGCTGTCATGGGTCCAGCACCATCTTGAACACCGTTTAAACAAGGCCTACAGCCGATGATTAAATTAGAAGGGCTAAGCAAGAAGTTCGGCAATACGTCTGTTCTGAACGGTATCGACATGACGATTGCGCAAGGCGAGATTGTAGTCATCATTGGCCCGTCCGGCACCGGCAAGTCAACACTGCTGCGTTGCATCAACTTTCTGGAGCAACCGTCGGGCGGCGAGATCACCGTCGGTAATCTGAAGGTTGATGTCTGCAAGGCAACCCGCAAGGACATTCTCGCACTGCGTCGCGCCACCGCTTTCGTTTTCCAGAACTACGCACTATTTGCCAACAAAACGGCACTCGACAACATTGCCGAACGGCTGATTGTGGTCGATCGCTGGCCCAAAGAAAAAGCCAAAAAGCGGGCGATGGAGATTCTCCAACGTATCGGTATGGAAACGAAAGCTGACGCCTACCCCGCCTCACTCTCCGGCGGACAGCAACAACGGGTGGGCATTGGCCGTGCAATGGCAACCGGCGCAGAGGTCATTCTATTCGACGAACCCACTTCGTCACTGGATCCAGAGTGGGTCGACGAAGTGCTGTCACTGATGAAGCAACTGGCTCAGGAACGCCAGACCATGCTGGTCGTCACCCATGAAATGGCGTTTGCCCGCGACGTGGCCGACCGGGTGGTCTTTATTGACGAAGGCCGCATTGTTGAACAGGGACCGCCATCGGAACTGTTCTCCAATCCGCAAGACCCGCGTACACGGGACTTTCTGAAGAAAATCCTGGCTGACCAGCCGCCATCCTGACCGATCGGCTGCGGTGTGGGACAAGTGTAAAGTCCACCCATTTTACAGCGCTCGGGTCAGAACCGGCTGCGCAGTATAGCCCCCCAGCCCAGGTGATCGGCCACTGCGACAAAACCGGCCTCAGGCATCACCGATAACATCAGGCGCTCGCCGGTCACCGGATGATCCAGCGCCATATCGGTTGCAGCCAGCAACAACCGGGCCTCGCCAAAATGATGGGCAAAGAAACGATTATGCCGACCACGGCCGTGATTGGCGTCGCCGATGATGGGGTGACTGATGTGTTTCATGTGACGGCGCAGTTGATGTTTACGCCCGGTCTGCGGTGACAACGCCATCAGCGCATAGCGGCTGGTGGGATAACCTTCAATCTCAAACGGCAACTCGCCCGTGCCCAGGCACTGAAAATCAGTGACCGCATCCCGCGACACCTGAGGCTGATGTTTCTGCCGCCGGTCCTCCGGCTCATCCCGCAACGCGTAATCAATGCGCCCTTCGGCGGCCG